>QWCO01000056.1_pt1 | contig 139998 bp, 118 predicted proteins | sample 1972611 | NCBI WGS metagenome assembly QWCO01 (sample SAMN09866706, study PRJNA288562) | Human oral metagenome isolate term1_saliva, whole genome shotgun sequencing... | reverse complement strand
TTGATTATCATAAAGTTACTGATTTTTAGCGACATGTGCAACTTTTTTACATTCATATTTCTGATATTTTATCTATTGATTAATTCCGCCAACGGGTATTCTTATATCTCTAATGGACGTTAAGTTATAAGATGGTAATGTTAATTTAAATAAATTACGAAAGAAAGAATAAACTTTATCATTATTTTTGCATCATAATTAAAACCAAAAAAAGAATAAATATATGAAGAAGTTAGTATTAATGATTTTGTTTATGACAATAGGCATAACTATGGTGTCTGCACAAAATCAAGCTGAGTTTAAATTCGACCAGATAACAATTAATGTTGGTACATTCCCTGCAAGTTCTCCTGTGAAAAAGGCTGTATTTACTTTTACGAACGTAGGAAATGCTCCTTTAGTTATAAACGAGGTAATAGCCAGTTGTGGTTGTACAATACCTAAATATGATAGACGTCCTATTGCTCCTGGACAAAAAGGTTCAATTGAAATAACATATAATGGGCAAGGAAAGTTTACAGGACATTTTAAAAAGAGCATTACGATAAAGTCTAATGCAAGAACTGAAATGACACGTATATATATAGAAGGTGTTATGGAAGGTGGAAAATAACTAAAATTGTTCTATAATAAAATAAGGTGAGAGATTAAAAATAGTCTCTCACCTTATTTTATGGTGCTTAACCTAAAGTAGGAACTATAGCAAGATATACAACATCGTGATCGGTATTGTTTTCAAACCAATGGTTATGACCTTCAGGGCAATAATGCATCTGCCCTACTCTAACTATTTCTTTCACACCATCACAATATGCTGTTAGTTCTCCACTAATTACATACATCACTTCAAATGTTCCACTATGAAGATGCTCTCCACTTCGTGCTCCCGGTCGGAGTGTTGAATACATAATACGCGCCTTATTGTCTACATAAGCACGAGTATCTAACTTTCCTTCTCCCCCTTTGAAACCTTCTATGTGTTCCTCTGTTATTTTATCAAAATCTATTACCATAATTACATTTTTTAGACCGGTGCAAAAATACAAATATTTTGGTGCTTTGCAAAATTCTTATGAATAGTTTGGTTCTAAAACTGTTTTGAAAACTTACTCAGACCTTAGTAAATAAAAGAAATATAACAATAGCTGAACAAAACAACCATATATTGAAAGGCACACCGCTAAATAGTGTGTATAGAGCACTACTATACAAGTGCGCAATAATGTTTCCATTTCATTCTTTTGCTTCTAATATATATCCGGAACGTTTTTATAAGCAAGATACATTATTTTTTAATGCTAAGCGCAGTTTTATTTACACGTAAATAAAGTTCTACTTACACGTAAGTAAAGTTTTACTTACACGTAAATAAAGTTTTACTTACGTGTAAATAATAACGTTTAATCAGTATCTCGTTCATACGAGAGGTGCGTGTAGATGTTTCATTAGTGTAGATTAATATTAAAATCAACTATTAAAACATCAGCAAATTCTATTGTCGAAAGTATCGTTTTACCTTATTACGAATACATAGCGTTCGCAGCAAGTTTGAAATGGAAATAGAACACCAACAAGAAAATAAAATCTGCCAAACTGATAATAAGCTAATGTTTAGCTAAACTGTATTATGTAAAGATATAGATATTAACGTTAAAATGTAGAGAAAGATACTGCTATATAGAATTAAAACTATAAATTTGCACTGCCGAATTAGAATATTAAGCAAAGTTGAACATTCGGCATAGGTGCTATTAATGTATAACCTGCTTTATTAAATTAAAAGGGAATACTATTTTTTAATGAAATAACTTACAACAATATGGAGTCTATAATTGCAAACGCATTTGCGATCATTCTGCTTTGGCTTATATATTATGCAATATCTAAATACTCGAAACCTCTCTCTCTTCCAAGCCTTAAAACACTTCCCATTTGGGCAATAGTGTCTATATTGTTAGAAACATTTGCATTTATTGCAACCGTCTATTTGCTGTTAAATTCTAATTTTTCGTTTCAGCCCTTTTCGTTTTGTGGCTATACAATATCTCCCCGCTCCATAGTAAGTTACATTATGCCCCTCTTATGGCTAAGTAGCATTGGTATAGTGTTTATAGTTGCAAAAAATAGTTGGGTACGTAAGAATCCAAAATATGGTAGGTTAATACTACCAGAAAAATTTAAGTCTCAACATATTGAATGTGTATCAATTCAAAGTGTCGATGGCATTGTAAATGGTCGTGGCGCTTGCTTTTCATGGACAAAAGGCTATTTAATAGCCAAAGGCAAACACAAAATAGAGTTAGAATGCTTTGAATATAATATATTTAAAAAGAGCTTTGCCCATAACACACTATACAGTAAAACTATTACTATAGATGTTGTTCCAGGTGTTTGCTATACAATAGAAGCTCTACTTGATAAGAAAAACTTCAGTGTTTCGCGCAGTTTAGAAGGCTCTAAATAGAGACTACTTTTATGAAGTTTTGTATATAGCCCTAAACTAAATGATAAATTAAGTAGGAAGAAAACTTTAGCATACATAAAAATACAGATTACAAATAAGGATATCAGAATATGAATACACCATCAAATAAAGCAAACCATTATAAATTACTATTTATTTGTTTAGGAAACATTTGTCGTTCGCCAGCAGCAGATGCAGTAATGCATCGTTTGGTAGAAAGCAAAGAACTGTCGCATAAGTTTAGTATCGATTCTGCAGGAATTGGCAATTGGCATGTTGGCGACCTACCAGATAGAAGAATGCGCGAACATGGAGCAAAACGCGGCTATAATATTAACCACATAGCACGACAATTTAATAAAGCAACAGATTTTGATGCGTTCGACTATATCATCGTAATGGATAACGACAACTATTCAGAAATATGCGCACAGGCAAAGAATGCAGAACAACGAAACAAAGTGGTTAAGATGAAAGATTTCTTTTCGCAGTATAAAGGCGAAGAATCAGTACCCGACCCATACTATGGAGGTGCAGAAGACTTTGAATTTGCATTAGATTTGATAGAAGATGGTTGCGAAGGCATATTAAACTGGCTTGCTGATATTTAAAAAACAAACGTATGCAAATTATTCTTTCATCGGCTAAACTAATGAACGCTGTAATAAAAATGGAACAAAATAAATATACAGTTCCATTATTCCAAAACAAAGCAGAAAGCTTTGCATTAGAATTAGCACAGCATTCTATTGAAGAACTAAAACAGGAACTAAAATGTAGCACAAGTTTAGCCCAAGTGGCTAAGCAGAACTTTATCGATTTCTTTAATCAAGAAAATAAGCTACCTGCAATTTTAGCATATAACGGACAAGCCTATAAATGTTTAAAGGCACATACACTTACAAATAGCGATATGGAGTTTGCTAATAAACATTTGTGGATATTAAGTTTCTTGTATGGAATGTTACGCCCGCATAACTTAATACACCCTTATAGACTCGAAGGAAAAATTGTACTCAACGCAAGCAATGATAGAAGTGTTTTCGACTATTGGAAGCCTCTGCTAACCGATGTACTAATAAAATCGGTAAAAGCAGACGATGGCATTCTATTGCATTTGGCTACAGAAGAGTATCAGCATATATTCGATTGGAAGAAAGTGCTAAACGAGGTATCTGTTGTTCAGCCACTTTTTAAAGTCTTTAATGGCACGAAGCTAAAAAACATAACGGTTTATGCAAAAAGCTGTCGCGGTGCTATGACACGATATGTTCTTCAAAACAAAATAACAACTCCAAAACATTTAATGGGCTTTGAATACGAAGGATTTACATTCTCGTCTGCAGCATCTTTACTTAATAAAGTTCCTAAAGGACTAACCGAAGTGCTTTGGCAGCTTTCCAAAGAAGTATAATCTAAGTTTTAATTAGATGCACATATTGTGTAGTCAGAGATAGTTGTCTATTCTTCTATCTCCGATAGTCCCTTAATAAAACCATTAATAAAGTTACTAGTAGTTTCTATTGGTGCATAGCTTATATATTTGTAGCTTCTACGAAGGTTTCTACGCAACATCTTCCCATTGTTTTGTACAAACCCTGCGGAATTTTGCCTAAAGTGCCATTCGCCAGCGGTATCCTTAACCAAATTTGAAATAATCTTTATGGTTAGTTTATAAGCAACTGGTTCTTCCTTTTTCACGAAGTCTATCTCGTCTTTCTCAAATCCAAATACCGCAATAAGAATGCTCCCCTGAAGTTGTGCCATACGCTGCAGATGGAGTGCCGAAAGCCATTTCTCTAACTTTAAGAAATCAACTTTATCGCCCTTATTTCTTAAGAACTGCCCTAACCTTATAATGGCATCAAGATTTATACCACGATTAAGCATTGCGTTCGTATTAAAGACAATAAGTTGCAGCATTCTTAATGTTTCAGTAGATGTATCTATGCTATGCATCTCGTTATAGATTATCTTATGATACCTCTTATTCAGCCACTTATTACTAAGTTCCGCATCATCTCCAATAATTTTATCGTCTTCTTGTCTGCTACTTTGCTTCTCGTCTTGTAAATCTAACTTAGCTTGAATCTCGTCTATGAGTTTAGCTGGTAAATTCAGATTTTTATCGTTGGCATTGTTGTTTACACCTCGCACGAAATAATCGAGTACGTTTTGAAACATCACAATCTCGTACAGTCTTCTCCATTTAAATGACGACATAGCCTCTATCGTTGATTTATCGTTGAAGGCTCCAGAACGAATAAGCTTGAAGAAATTGCGTTGTATAATGTCCATTCTATTTTTGCTTTATAGCGTTTTGTTTACTATTCTATATTCTTGTGCGATGATAGAAATCTATATTCTCTTTTGATAGGAGCTCTATTGGCATATAGTTAATTGGGCGAACATCTTTTTTCAGTACTGTTTTTTGAAATAAAGCGTCTACACTTGAGAAACCTTGCTGATAGGCATGTTGTGCTATTAGAAAAGAGATGCTACCACGTCGCACACATTCAGCATTCTTAGGTACCATATCGTACCCCATCACCTGAACATTCTTTTTGTTCGTTTCTAATATAAATTCACCTATAATATACGCTCTCGAATTGGTTGTGAAACAATGATGAATATTTGGATTTGCATTAAAAAACTCGTCTAATAGAGCATTATAAGTAGCCCTACTTTCGCCCATTGGCAAATTAAGAGTCTTAATTTCTACTTGTGGATAATATTGTTCCATATAGCGACGAAATCCCACTTCGCGATTTTCTTGTTGTCGGCTTGTAACCTTTCCTTCGAATGTTTGTCGAACCAACAATATAGACTTTTCCTTTTGCGCAATTAGCATAAACATCTTTGCAGCGAAATATCCACTTTGGAAAGAATCTTGCCCGTAAAACGATAATGGTTTCAGGTCTGGCATATTTGAATCTAACAATACAAATGGAATATCTCGCTTGTGAAGCTCATCTGTGAAAACCTTTGTTGCATCTAAAGTGGTAGGTACTAATATAACTCCATCTGGCTTTTCTTCTAAACACTTACGACAAGTTTCCAGATAGGTTTCTGGGTGCAAGCGGCTGAAGTGCCTTAGTTTTATATTTAAATGAAAATCGCATCTAAGCTCAACTGCCTTTATTGCTCCTAACTCTATCTCTTCCCAATAAGCTTCGCTTGTGTGTTTAGGCAGAACGCAATAAAAGGTATAGGTTTTATTGTAGGCTAATACGCTTGCATAGACATTAGGTTGATAATTAATTTCATTTAGAATCTTCTCTACCTTTTCTTTTGCCAATTTAGAGACATTAGGGCGCTTGTGTAATACTCTGTCAACAGTGCCGACACTTACACCTGCTTTCGCTGCTATATCTTTAATTCTTATCCTATCTCCCATAGCAATTCTAATTTTCTGCAAAAATAGTAATAAAGTTGGAATTAACCATATCGCTTTCACCATTTTCTGTTGTTGTAATTATAAATATATTAAGAATCTCGTTAGGTAATATTTATTTCTTAAAAAATATGACATTATATTTCTTTATACTCTATAGAAAGAAAGCGGAGAGATTATTTCGTAAAGAGGACGATTACAATAAATTTTCACTTCTATATAATATAATCTTAAACAACATATTGTGTGGCTCAGTAGATAATAATAATGCTTAAATTGGAAGATCACGAATAATGAGATTCATACATCTTCAGTTGAATGGATATCTCTCAAGTACCATCATATAGCACTATAAAGGTTGTTATCTGGCATGATATCTAATTCGGTACTGACAGATATCTGTGACGAACGCGATAGATATCTAAGACGAGTGCGATAGATATCTGAAATAAGAGTAGCTATATTTGACGGTTCTTTTAAATATCTGAAACAGCCAATTTACTTGGCAAGTAATTGTAAACGTAAGGTTATTATTGCCTATTATTCTATACCATACATAGGGTCATTATGAATTATATAATATCTTTTCGAAAGAAATCTTTTTACCCATTGAAGCGTCTCTGTATTGCATCCATAAATGGTGTCAATTCACGGTTATGCACGCGACCATAGCGGTCAATCATTTGTAGAGAATAAGCAATGTAGAGACGGCGCTTGGCACGCGACATAGCTACATAGAACTTGCGAGCATCTTCTTCGTCTTGCTTTTTATTCTTATTGAAGGCGTTGGGATAACGTCCGTCGGCAGCATCAAACACAATAACATTATCAAACTCCAGTCCCTTTGCCTTATGCACTGTCGTTACATAAACACGCTCACGGATACTCTTACTATTGCAGAAATCAGCTTCTTTCAGTGTGTTGATATCCATAATATATTGGGAGAGTTGCTGAACAAGCGCATTTTCTATTGCATTGTCCGTCAGCATATCTATGCGCAGATAACGCAAAACGTAATCTAACCGAGGAATCTCATTGATTAATCCATCTGCACGCAAGGCGTTGTAAGCAGACGATAATTCCTGAACGAGGGCTGGTTCTTCGTTCGTAGCTAATGCATAAAGATGTTGAACACCATTCAAATAAAGTTCTCCATAGTTGTTACGAAGGGTATTTATGAATGGTTTTACCTTCGGATGTTGGAGAAAAGACTGTTGTTGTGGTTGCTTCTCACGTGCCTTTTTGGCACAAAGACGGACGAGGCTCACCGTTGCTCCCACGTCATCAATAGCCTGATGACTATTCTTTCCTGTCAGTTGAAACATCTCTAAGAGCGATTCTAACTTATAAGAATGAAGGCTCGGAGAGAGAAGTCGTATCAGTTTTAGCGAGTCGAAGCATGGGTTCTTGTGGGCTTTCAGTGTATCGTTGCAATATCTTTGCAGACAATTGTCAATGATATTGTAATCGTAATTGGCATTATGTCCGAGGATAGGACGTGTTCCAATGTAGGCAAGAAAGCGTTGCAAGGCCTCTTGAGGAGTGATAAGTTCCTCTGCAGCGAGCTTCTCATGATAGATAGCATACATAGGATTGTCTTTGTCGCCAAGCTTTGGCAAGATAGGCTTGTCAGTCTTTATATAAAGGTCGAGCGGCTCTCCAACTATTTCCCCACCTTTAATCTTCATAGCTGCAATCTCTATAATATCATCAGCAAATACGTTTAAGCCAGTTGTTTCAGTATCGAATACAACCATTTCTTCTTCATCGTAAGCTTTAAGAAATTCTGCTGTGTAGCATGTATCAGGATAAAGAAGGAAGTCGGAAGGCGAAAGTGCGAGTTGCTTCAGTTTCCAATTGAAGCGTCGTGCCAAAGCATGTGAAGGAAAAGCACGCACACCTTTCATTATACGTGTCCATGCAATAGAGTTATGTTCGTTGGCAAGAACACTGAGATGAGACAGTAAGAGCTTAACATCGGGTGTATCAAAGAGGTCGCGACCAGATACCTTAAAGTGTGTCAGTCCTACTTTGTCCATTGTCTCGCTAATATAATCTGCATCTGAATTAGAACTGACTATCACTGCCGTTCGTTCTTCTTTGTTTTGTTCATAAAGGTTACGAGCTACATCTGTAACCTCTTGTCGTTCCGAGTCAATCGTACTACTATGGATAATTCGTAAATCTTCGGGCTTAGCTTTCACATCATTGTCAGATGCAGGAAGTAACTCACGGTCTATCTTCAGTTGTTTTTCTGCGTAATCGTTAAAGACATCAAGCAGGTACTTTGGTGAACGATGGTTTCGTTGCAGATGATGAATATTACCCTTACACCGCATCTTGAGCAGTGTAAGGGTCTCCACTTTGGCACCCATAAAAGAGAATATTGCTTGTTGTTCGTCTCCCAGATACATCACCATAGGATTATCTTTGGCAGTGAGCAGGTCAATGATAGCGAGCTGCATACCATTGAGGTCTTGCACTTCATCTACCTGAATCCACTTATAACGCTTACATGTATCATCGGTACTGTAGATGTCGTAAGTCTTTAGTAACAAGTCTTCGAAGTCTAGCAGATGGTTCTCTTCTTTGTATTGAGCATAACAAGCAGCATAATACATCTTCCAAAGCAACACACGAATCCTATCGGCAGTCTTTGCATCAAGTCCTGGCACATTGGCTTCGTCCATGTATTGCTGTGCATGATGATAGATATCAATCACCGCTTGTTCGTTATATTCTCTCTTCTGCGACTTGCATATCTGCTTGATAGCCTCTCGGTCATCGTCCGTGAAACTCTCTGGGTGGAGGTAATACTTCCACGGATGCTGGTGTTCCATCTGATAGATGAAGTGCTGGAAAAAGATAATCGTCTGATAACCCTTATATCTATTGAAGTCTCTTGTTACTCCTTCCTCATCTTCGTTACGATAGTCAGCAATGATACTCACGGCTTCCTCATCGTCAATAATAGCGGAGTCTGCTGGAATCTTGTCTTCCTCGAAAAGGAATTTAGAGCAGAACCGATGTACATTACCCACCATCAGCTCTGTGCTATCGCCTCCAACAACCTTCTGAATACGATTCGTCATCTCCCTTGCGGCACGGTTTGTGAACGTAAGACAGAGCATATCCTCGTATCTCACACTCCTCTCCTTTGCATATCTTATCCTCTCTGCGAGGATATGTGTCTTACCACATCCTGGTGAAGCCAGTACAAGATGATATCCATGACTTGCCTCTACTACGGGTATTTGATACTTATCTAATAACGTAAACGAATTGTTGGGTTCCATAGGTTCTTATCTTTATGGGCGTTAGAAGCCTTTGCAAAAGTAAGAAAAAGATTGGGAATAGCATATTATCTGCTAAGAAATAAGAGAAAATACATCTATTATAACTACATCCATTGTCTTTTATAATTCCTTTAAATCATTTGCTTTAACTTTTTTTGTTTTTCGTATTTATAGTTTATACTAAAAAAGCCTTAACTTTGTGGAAATTTAATCGGTATATTGTGACTACAGATATAGTCAAAGAAAAGGTTAGGGGCATACTTGATAGTTATCTAGAGATAAACAATCACAGGAAGACCACAGAGAGATTTGCGATTCTCGATGCGGTTTATGATATGCAAGGACACTTCTCGCTCGAAGAGTTAGGAGAAAAAATGTCAAAAGATAATTTTAGAGTATCACGTGCCACACTCTATAACACTATGCGGCTCTTTATAGAACTACGCTTAGTGGTGCGCCATCGTTTCATAGGACAAACCAAATATGAAGCTTGCTACAATAACGATGAGCACATACATCAGATATGTACAGTTTGCGGTGCAGTTACAGAAATAGAATCGACACCTATAACAACAGCTATTGCAGAAACAAAATTTACACGTTTCCGCAAAGATGGCTTCTCCTTATATATATATGGTGTTTGTTCGCGTTGTCAGGCAAAACTATCTCGTGAACGTAACAAAGTTAGAAATAAGATAAAAACTAATGGAAACAGGTAAAGTTGATGTCCTATTAGGATTACAATGGGGCGACGAAGGAAAGGGAAAAATAGTTGATGTGCTTACACCTCATTACGATGTTGTAGCACGTTTTCAAGGAGGACCTAATGCTGGACATACTTTGGAATTTGAAGGACAAAAGTATGTATTGCGTTCTATCCCTTCTGGTATATTTCAAGGCGGTAAGATAAACATTATTGGAAATGGAGTTGTGCTTGCACCAGATTTGTTTATGAACGAGGCAAAGGAATTAGCTGCATCAGGACACCCTCTCTTTGAACGACTTTATATATCAAAGAAAGCGCATCTCATATTACCTACACATAGAATATTGGATAAGGCTAACGAAGCGGCTAAAGGAAAAGAATTAGTAGGAACTACTGGTAAAGGAATTGGTCCTACTTATACTGATAAGACCAGCAGAAACGGCTTACGTGTAGGTGATATTCTTGAAGACTTTGATAATAAATATAAGAAACATAAAGAACGCCACCTTAAACAATTAAGTGCTATGGGGTGGACTGATTTTGAAGGCTTTGAAGAAACAGAAAAACAATGGTTGGAAGGGATAGAATATATGAGAAACTTCCGCTTTGTTGATTCTGAACATGAAATAAACCATATACTTCGTGCAAATAAAAATATTCTTTGCGAGGGCGCACAAGGCACTATGCTTGATATAGACTTTGGTTCTTATCCTTTCGTAACTTCATCTAATACCATCTCTGCCGGAGCTTGTACTGGATTAGGAGTAGCTCCAAACAAAATAGGTAATGTATTTGGAATTATGAAAGCATACTGTACTCGTGTAGGTTCAGGACCTTTTCCAACCGAACTCTTCGATGAAACTGGCGAGAAGCTCTGTAAATTAGGACACGAATTTGGTGCTGTTACAGGCAGAAAGCGTCGTTGTGGTTGGATAGATTTGGTGCAATTGCGTTATTCTGTTATGCTGAATGGAGTAACAGAACTTATTATGATGAAGAGTGATGTACTTGATACATTCAACACCATTAAAGCTTGTGTAGCTTACGAACTGCCAAACGGTGAAACAACTAATGAGTTGCCTTACGATATTAGTGACGTAAAACCAATTTACAAAGAATTGAAAGGTTGGAACACTGATATGACACAATTCACTAACGAAGCACAATTCCCAAAAGAATTTAGCGATTATGTGAAGTTCCTAGAAGAATTTTTAGAAACAAGGATTGGTGTTATATCAATAGGACCAGATAGAGAACAAACTATAATAAGGAAATAACAATAATGACAAATAAACCTTCTATCCCAAAGGGAACACGTGATTTTGGTCCCGATGAGATGGCAAAACGAAATTATATATTCAATACCATAAAGAACGTATATGCTCTTTATGGTTTCCAACAAATAGAAACGCCGGCAATGGAAACTCTCCATACTCTAATGGGAAAGTATGGAGACGAAGGCGATAAGCTACTTTTTAAGATTTTAAACTCTGGCGACTTCCTTAAAAGCACAACAGATGAGGAACTTTTATCGCGTAATACATTGAAACTTCAAACTAAAGTTTCAGAGAAAGGATTGCGTTACGACCTTACTGTTCCATTTGCAAGATATGTTGTTATGCATCGAGAAGAGCTGCAAATGCCTTTCAAACGCTACCAAATACAACCTGTTTGGCGTGCAGATAGACCACAAAAGGGGCGTTATCGTGAATTTTATCAGTGCGATGCTGATATTGTTGGCTCCGATTCTCTGCTTAACGAAGTGGAATTGATGCAGATTATAGATACCGTTTTCACGAAGTTTGGTATACGGGTACAGATTAAAATAAATAATCGTAAAATTCTTACTGGAATTGCAGAAGTAATTGGTGAACAAGAGAAAATTGTTCAAATAACAACTGCAATAGATAAACTCGACAAAATTGGGCTTGATGCCGTAAATGCAGAACTTGAAAAAGAAGGATTGCTGAAAACTTCCATCGAAAAGCTACAACCTATTATACAATTAAGTGGTAGTAACGATGAGAAGTTGAATACAATTGCTGAAGTACTTGCTAATAGTGAAATTGGATTGAAAGGAGTTGAGGAAGTAAGATTTATTCTTAATACCCTGAAGCAAATAGAACTGAAGAACGAAATACAGCTTGATTTGACTTTAGCACGCGGACTGAATTATTATACGGGGGCAATTTTTGAAGTTAAGGCTTTAGACGTTGAAATTGGTTCTATTACAGGTGGTGGACGCTACGATAATCTTACAGGAATTTTCGGAATGCCTAACCTTTCTGGAGTTGGTTTTAGCTTCGGGGCAGACCGAATTTACGATGTTCTTAATGCTTTAGATCTTTATCCGAAAGAAAGTATCAGCAATACACAGTTACTATTCATTAACTTTGGAGAAAAAGAAACAAACTATGTATTGCCATTTGTTACAAAAGCACGTCAAGCTAATATAAGAACTGAGCTATTTCCAGATAGTGTAAAAATGAAAAAACAAATGGCTTATGCAAACGCAAAGCACATTCCATTTGTTGTTCTTGCAGGAGATAACGAAATAGAACAAGGAAAAGTTACGTTAAAGAATATGACAACAGGCGAACAGATTCTTGTTTCTCCAGAAGATTTAATAGAGAAAGTAACGTCAAGTAAGCTTTAAGTTTTTAAATATAGTGCTCTGCGTATGAAAAAGCTAATTGATTTTAGTACACAGAACATCTATTTTACAAAATAGCAAAGAGCCAATTCCCAAGTAGAGAGTTGGCTCTTTGTATTTCTATTTACTAATAGAGCAATATAGAATTAAGAAAAAGGAGGTCTTATTATATAGATTGGTAACCTTTTGTATAGTTTCTTTTCAACAAATCTTTTAAAGAAAGCTCTTTACCACCATCGTGTTCAAAAGCTTCTTGCATTTCTTCATATCCTTCTTCTTCAGCTTTAGAATGCTCAAACTTTATTACTTTATTTTTTGTTTCTGCTATTGCCCACCCAATTAATGCTATTACGAGTAAGACAAATAATCCTATAATAGGTGTCGTCATAATGTTACGTTTTTATTATTTGTGGTGCAAAAGTACGTTAAGTTTACCGAAACTCCAAATTTCCAATAACTTTTTGTACCTTTGTCTCGCATTATAAGAAATAAGAGACGACAAGATGACAAGAAAAGAACGCTACAAGTATATATTAGATTATTTCAGGAAAAATGTTGGCGAAGTGTCCACAGAACTTATGTTTGGTTCTGCTTTCCAGCTATTATGTGCAACTGTACTTTCGGCACAATGTACAGATAAACGCATAAATGCTATTACTCCGGCTTTATTTTCTAAATATCCAGATGCAAAAACAATGGCTACAGCTGATGTAGAAGATGTTTTTGAATTTGTACGTAGTGTGTCTTATCCACACACAAAAGCAAAACATTTGGTTGAAATGGCACGTATGATTGAAGAGGTATATGGTGGAGATATTCCTTCCGATCCAAATAAATTGATAAAATTACCTGGAGTGGGACGAAAAACAGCTAATGTTCTGCAAGCCGTATGGTTTGGAAAACCAACTTTAGCAGTAGATACACACGTTTATCGAGTTAGTCATCGATTAGGATTAGTGCCCGACAATGCCAACACTCCACGTAAAGTAGAAGATTATTTAATGCAAAATATTCCTTTGAACGAAGTTTCTTCTGCACACCATTGGATTCTTTTGCATGGCAGATATATATGTAAGAGCTTACACCCTATGTGTAATGAGTGTCCTTTCGATTCAATTTGTCCAAAAAATATAACCAATAGTAAACTAAGCAAGTAAACAAAATGAACACAGACATCATACTAAATTTCTTAAAAGGTATAGCAGCTAATAACAACCGTGAGTGGTTTCACGAACATAAGTCGGAATACGAAGTTGCTAAAAAAGAATTTGAAACTGGCATTGAAGAAGCCATCACTGCTATAACAACTATCGATGACGAAATTGCACACGTGAAGGTAAAAGATTGTACCTATCGTTTCTATCGTGATATTCGCTTTTCGCCAGATAAAAGTCCATATAAACGACATTTTGGAGCTTATATTTGTGCGAAAGGAAAAAAAGCATTGAGAGGTGGTTATTACATTCATTTAGAACCAAATAACTGCTTAATAGCTGTAGGTTCTTATTGGTTGCCTACTAATATTCTTACTTCGTGCCGAAACGAGATAATGGTAAATATAGAAAAATGGCGCAGAATTGTTGAAAATGGTAAGTTTATAAAAACTTTCGGATATCCTAACGATGGAAAATGGGAAGACGATACTGTTTCGGAGAAAGGTTTCGGACTATCAGCATTAAAAACAATACCTAAAGGATTTCCACGCGACTATGAGTTTGCCCAATATTTACGTATGAAAGATTATTGTTGCTGGGTAAAAGTTCCAGACAACTTCTTTAAAAATAGCGATTGGAAAAAGAAATTAATTAATATTGTGGAAATAGGAAAACCAATGATGGATATGATGAACAGCGTAATAGACGATTATGAATAAAACTGAATATTAAGTAGATTTAATATCTACTTAAGTTCGGCAAAAAATATTATTATATTTCTTTATTTTGTAATTACAAAAATAAAATTTGTAATTACATTTTTTTTATTTCTAATATAAAGTTCTGATATCTATTATATAGATTATTCTTTTCTTAGTATCGCAAGAAAAAAGTATAGCTAAATATAACATAGAATGAAAACACTTTTAGTAGAAATATAATTGTACATAATTAAACAAAACAGGCTATTATTCGCAACTTCATAATATATTTTGTTTACACTATTATTCCCCCCACCTCTTTCGTTTTCTTATTGGTATCTTAATTAACTTTGAAACTTGCTATACCCCATTACATCATTATTACAAAATTGAACTATCTGCCCAGCAATAAAACAAAATATACTAAGGAGTAAAAGCCCCATTCGAGATAAAAAATAAGGCTATATCATTATTCCTTATATATAGCACAACCTCTAAAATTAATTGTAGTTATCCTTTCTTTATACAATTTGCAAAGTTTTACTATTCCTAATCTATAAAAAATCTAAATCAAAGTATTACAGAGTTAAGGTTGTAGAAAAAAGTACAAATTATAACTCGTTCTGAAAAAAAGTAATTGGTATTTTAAGAAGATTATTGTAACTTTGTCTCAAAATAATTTAACATAAATGGCACATAGAAGTTTAGATCAATTAGACAGAAAAATTTTACGCCTTATTGCAGAAGACGCACGTATTCCTTTTTTAGAAGTAGCGCGCGAATGTAAGGTTAGTGGTGCAGCAATACACCAACGAATTCAGAAACTAACAAATTTAGGTATCCTCAAAGGTTCACAATTCATAATAGATCCTGAAAAAATAGGTTATGAAACTTGTGCATATATGGGCTTAAACTTGAAAAATCCAGAGAAGTTCGATGAAGCAGTAGAAGCATTAAAGAAAATTCCAGAAATTGTAGAATGCCATTTCACAACTGGCGAGTACGATTTGTTTATTAAACTTTATGCTAGAAACAACCATCACCTTCTAAATATTATTCATAATAAGCTTCAGACTTTGGGTTTAGCTCGAAGTGTTAGTTTAATTTCTTATAATGCAGTCATAGATCGTCCACTTCCTATTAACGGTCTTGCAGTTGGAGCACACTCTGACTCTATCAGAGAATAATACAAAAGAAAATCCTAAGCACTTCTCATATCATATCATATCCAAAAGTAGAGGTTAGCTTTTATGTATTTGATAAGAAGTGTTTGGATTTTTTGTCAATCTATCTTTTTATAAAGAAGAAACCAACTTTGTGCCTAATATTGCGTTTTGCAGAATGCGCATAAAGTTTATAAACCCCATTTCTTAATCCTGCTATATTTATAGTAGTAGTAAATGGAACATTATATATTTTTGTGACAGTAGTACCAAGAGCCGATTCGACTATAAAATAGTTTATGTCCATTTCGTCTAAACTCTTTGGTAGAGTTAAGTTTACACCATCGTTTGGAAGTAATTCGTTTTCAACATTTCTTTTTTCCATATTACTTTGTAGAACATTGCTTTCGTTTCCATATCTATCCATAGCAGTAATTGCATAATGTTGTTGTTTTGCTCCCCTATGAACAAAAGAAGTTCCCCGAAATTTTGATACAACAAGATTGTGTGGATTTTTTATATCTACAGGATAAGTGTTACTCATATAAACATTATAATAAGGTGCATTTCCCCTCCATTTTATAGTTTTTGTTCCTTGTGCATCTATAGAAACAACCACCGAATTACCAATATAAAAGGTTGGAGTTTCTGGTTTCAGCGTGCTTATCCACGTTAAAGCCGGTGTAAGTGAAGGTGTTGCATTAAAACGTTTTTCAAAATCAAAAATACCCTGATAATTATCTAACAAAAATTTAGAACGAAAATGGGCATGTCCCATTCCTAACCATCTACTTACATACATTTCTCTACTAATTTCTGTTATACTTAAATTACCTTCTCGCGAATCAAGAAAATAAGTTCCAAGCCCCGAAATAATATCATGCCCATTAGAATTTTCTACCCAGTCGGCGCAAAAAGGATAATAATTATCATCACGCCAATATTGCATTGGATATAATTGATCCATAATTTCTGTTTTTATCCAAAACTGTGCATCTTGCGAAACACGATGCTTTGCATTATAATTTTTTGAAGAAAATCTACTTAAATCATCATACTTTCCTATAGGCGAACAAGAAACTTTTACCCATGGTTTAAGAGTTTTCACCCTTCGGTATATTTCTTTAACCACATTTGTTACATTTTCTCTCCGTGCATCGGGAGTATCTCCATTTTTATACGACGGATTAGGCCAACCATCAGGATATCTTATATAGTCTAAGTTAATACCATCAATGTCATAATTTTTAGTTATTTCTGCACAAATATCACCCAAATATTTTGCAAACTTAGGATCTGCAGGATTTACATAAGCTCCAGTTGAGAAATTTCGTATATTAAATCCCTTCTTTCTCATTAACTTACAACCTAAAGAAGTAGAAGAACCAACTGGCATTGCTGCAATCCAAGCATGTATTTCTAATCCTCGTTTATGACATTCTTCAACAGCAAATGCCAATGGGTCGTAATTTGGATTACCATTTTCTCTACCTGTTAAACATTTATCCCACGGTTCAATATTAGAAGGATAAATAGTTGCAGCACGTACACGTGTTTGCAGCAATACAGTATTAATATTAGCTGCAACATATTTATCAAGAATATTTATAAGTTCTTCTTTTTGTTTCTCTATACCATCATTTGAATTTGCCAAAGTTTTTGGCCAATCAAGATTACTTAAAGTGGTTAACCAAACAGCTCGAGTCTCACGTTTTCGTGTAAAATTTGTATCCCAATTTGGGTAAATATCGTTCTTTTGTGCAAAGCAAGTTATTGTAAACCAATTTAGAAATAAATATAATATAAAGTTTCTTTTATTCATAATTTATTAAACAATGATTGTAGCAAAAAATACATCTGATTGTGAATGCGCCACAAAGATATACAATAATTTTTATAATTCAAATAATTCTACTACCTTTGTCAATGATATTCAATAAGAAGTAAACTTTATATTTTTAACAATCAAAATTATGATGAAGAAACTATCATTTATTTTACTAAGCTTAACATTTTCTTTGTGTATTCACGCACAATTTCAAGAAGGTAAAGGCTATATAGGAGCCTCGTTAACAGGATTTAATTTACATTATAATGCACACGATAAATTTAATTTAGGGCTCGAAGCAAAGTTAGGTTATTTTGCTTGGGATAATATTATGTTGTTAGCAAATGTAAGTGCAGAACATAATGGTTCGGAAGCCGTTGCAGATCATATTTCTGTTGGTGCAGGAGGTCGTTACTATATCACACAAAATGGTTTATATTTAGGAGCAGGGTGTAAATTTATACATGCAAACCATAGTTATAACGATATAATGGTAGGAACAGAAATAGGTTATGCATTTTTTATAAATCGTTCTGTAACAATTGAACCAGCATTGTATTACGACCATTCTTTTAAAGATGCAAATTATTCTACAGTAGGATTTAAACTTGGTCTTGGTATTTATCTTTTCGACGATTAAGTTCATATAAAGAAGATTTAATTATATGCAGCAATTCCCTTCTCAACTACTTGAAAAGGCTGTTGAAGAATTCTCCAAATTACCAGGAGTTGGTAGAAAAACTGCCCTTCGATTTGTTTTACACTTATTGCGTAAAACAAAAGACGATGTAGATAATTTTACTGAGACTATTTCTGCAATGCGACATAATATAAAGTATTGTCATATTTGTCATAACATTTCAGATACCAACACATGCTCTATTTGTACAAATCCACATAGAGATACTTCTATAATATGTGTTGTAGAAAATGTTCAAGACGTGCTTGCAATAGAAAATACGCAACAATATAATGGAGTGTACCACGTGTTAGGCGGAATAATTTCGCCAATAGATGGCGTTGGTCCTAACGATTTAGAGATTGATTCGCTTGTAGAAAGAGTAAAAGCAGGTGGAATTAATGAAGTTATTTTGGCTTTAGCAAGTACAATGGAAGGTGATACTACAAATTTTTATATATCACGTAAACTAAAAGACTTTAAAGTGAAACTAACTGTAATTGCTCGTGGTATATCTGTTGGTGATGAATTAGAATATACCGATGAAGTTACACTTGGCAGAAGTATATTAAACAGAACAATAATGACAACTTAAACTATGATACAAACACGAAAGACACTTCTGATATTATTAATATCGTTTTTCCTATTATTAATTGGAATCATCATCGCATACGAAACAACAATTCTTATACCAGGAAAGCTTTCTGGAAATAAGAGTCTTATATTTGTGCAAATAGTTATGCAACTTTCTACATTGGTACTAATACCAATAGCTCTCTATTTGTTTAAATTTTCCTACATTAACAAAAGCGTTACAAATCCTAATTCATATAAAGGATTTCTTAAATGGGGAATAGTTCGTATCTGTCTTCTTTGTATACCTATCTTATTCAATATGCTTTTCTATTATTTATATGGAGAAGAAACGGGATTTTTCTACCTTGCATTAATCTCAACTATTAGTGTTTTCTTTATTTTTCCAACAATGCATAGATGTCAAGAAGAGAGAAATCCTAAAAATGAGAAATTAGAATGAATAATAAAATAAACCATGAAACTAAGTATCGTAATCGTAAGTTATAATGTAAAATACTATCTTGGACAATGTCTTTTGAGTGTTAAACGAGCTATTGAAGGTATTGATGCAGAAGTTATAGTTGTAGACAACCATTCTAAAGACGGATCAGTGGAATATATTAGAAAATTATTTCCATGGGTAACTTGTATTTCATCACTACATAATTTAGGATTTGCACGAGCAAACAATCTCGCTATAAAGCAAATGGACAGTGAATATGTGCTATTACTCAATCCTGATACTTTCATTGGAGAAAACACCCTAACAGAAACTCTAGACTTTATGGACAACCATAAAAATGTAGGAGGCTTAGGGGTTACAATGCTCACAACCACTGGACAACGAGCAAAAGAAAGTCGTAGAGGTTTCCCCTCCCCTATGGTTTCGTTCTATAAGATGATGGGATTATGCGACCGTTTTCCAAATCACCCAAAATTCGGACACTATTATATGAGTAATATGTCGTGGGATAAACCAGGTAAGATTGAAGTTATTAGTGGTGCTTTCTTCTTAATGCGCCACACTGCTTTAAATAAAGTAGGCTTGCTCGATGAAGATTTCTTTATGTATGGAGAAGATATCGACTTAAGTTACAGACTTCTAAAGGGTGGATTTGAAAATTGGTTTTTCCCTACACAAATATTACACTACAAGGGCGAAAGTACACAACGCTCAAGTTTTCGGTATGTCCATGTCTTTTATGCAGCAATGCTAATCTTCTTCCGAAAACATTATAACGGTATGAGTTTCCTACTAAGCATTCCTATTAAGATTGCCATCTATCTGAAAGCGACAAGTTCTTTGTTTCAAATGCTTTGTAACAAATCGCGTAAACTTTTAGGGTTTATTCCACACCCACACACAATAGGTCCAAACTATATTTTTATTGGAAATGAAAAAAATATAGAACGCTGCAAAGAAATTGCAAAAAATAGAGGCGTTATAGGTAAATATATTGTAGGAAATAAACATAGTCTCCCAAATGGGCATCTCGGTAAACAAGAATTAATAGAGCCAAAAGTTATGAATTATATTGTTTATGATACAGATGCCTATTCGTATGAAGATATGCTTTCTATATTTGCTGCTCAACCGCAGAATAATATTAGAATTGGAACATATAATAGTCAGACAGGTTGCATAATAACAGAAAATGAAATTCTGAAATAATGGAAATAAGAAAAGTGTATCTTCGTGCTATGGAGCCAGAAGACTTAGATTTTCTTTATGAAATAGAAAACAATGAAAGTATATGGGATATCAGTGCAACAAATGTTCCATATAGCCATTATGTACTTCGTAACTACATAGCCAACGCAAAGAATGATTTTTTTGCTGATAATCAAGTTAGATTAATAATAGAAAATAATGCAAAAATAAACATCGGAATATTAGATTTAGTAAACTATGATCCACAACATCAACGTGCAGAACTCGGAATTGTTCTCTTAGAAGAATATCAGGGCAAAGGATACGCCTATGCTGCCATTCTTAGATTAATAGACTATGCACAGAAGAATTTTCATCTTCACCAAATATATGCGTATGTTGATGTGAATAATACTAAATCTTATAAATGCTTGAAATCTGTTGGATTTCAAGAGAATGCGTGTTTAAAAGATTGGTTTTTTAAAGCCAACAAGTATAATGACGCCTATGTAATGCAATTTTTTTTATAAAAAACTATCATACATTTGGTTATAATAAATAATTTTACTACCTTTGCACTCGCTAAACAGAAATGTAGTTTACACGCTTTTGGTGCGTTAGTTCAGTTGGTTAGAATGCCTGCCTGTCACGCAGGAGGTCACGAGTTCGAGTCTCGTACGCACCGCAACTACTTTTCTAATAAAACGCTTTTGGTGCGTTAGTTCAGTTGGTTAGAATGCCTGCCTGTCACGCAGGAGGTCACGAGTTCGAGTCTCGTACGCACCGCTTTAAATACTTTGAAAGAAAATTAGGATTTTCAAATAAAGTTACTATATCATAGAAACTTTTGTCTCTGACTCCTCTCAGATTCGTTCTGAATAATTTTATTTTTGAGTTGAAAGATTCTGCTGCTGCATTTGATGCTCTATTGTTGTAAACAATTAAGGATATCATCATAATGCTCATAGAATGTAGCTGCAATAACATTGAAAGAATCAAACCCTGCCTCTTCCGGCTCAGTAGGAAAAAGGTGGGGAAAAATTCTTAATATCTATATTTTTCCTTCCTCTATATTATGGAAGCAAAATTCCTATAGGTTAGTATGAAAGAAGTAAATATATATTTTTAAAAGATAGCGATTAAAACAATTTCTACTTCAATAGAAGAAATATTAGAACAACATATTTCGCTTTGTTTGTATAATAATACCTAAATAGAAATATTAGACATCACAGAAGAAATCTATAATATTCATCTCAATAAAGGTCTTTCGATATTATAAAATAAAGACAAAAAAGGTTGTAGTTTACGCTATGATGTCTAACTTATAAATAATAGATATCTGAAATGCAACTGACAGATGTCTAAAACAAAAGTAATATTTGACTATTCCTTTGCCATAAAAATATAAATAGAACAAAGAGAATGATTATTAGTGAATTACAAGGATTTTAAGCACATTTTTGTCATATAAGCTTGATTTATTGTCATAATATATTATTTGGCTCTTTTAATTAAAAGACCCTGCCAGAATTATAGAAAATTCTAACAGGGTCTTATTTTTATTGATCAAGAGAAAAATAAATCTATAAACTATATTTTCTCTCCTTATCTTTTTATCAATTAGCTTACATCATACCACCCATACCTGGATTCATAGGAGCAGCAGGGGTTTCCTCTGGTTTATCCACAACAATACATTCTGTTGTAAGGAACATTCCAGCAATAGATGCAGCGTTCTCCAATGCAACACGAGCTACTTTTGCTGGATCGATAACACCAGCTACACGTAAATCTTCATATTGGTCGCGACGAGCATTATAACCAAAATCGCCTTTGCTTTCACGAACCTTATTAACAACTACAGCTCCTTCGCCTCCAGCATTAGAAACTATCTGACGAAGAGGTTCCTCTATAGCGCGACAAACGATATTAATACCTGTTTGTTCGTCAGAGTTGTCGCCCTTAAGATTCTTTAATACCTCTTGAGCACGAATATAGGTTGTACCACCACCAATAACAACACCTTCTTCAGTTGCTGCACGAGTAGCACAAAGTGCATCGTCTACACGATCTTTCTTCTCTTTCATTTCAACTTCAGAGTTAGCTCCTACATAGAGAACAGCTACTCCACCAGCAAGTTTTGCTAAGCGTTCTTGAAGTTTCTCTTTATCGTATTGGCTCTTTGTATTTGCAATTTCGCTTTTAATTATATTTACACGATCAGCAATAGCTTCTTTGGAAGCTGCACCATCTACAATTGTCGTGAAATCCTTTGAAACTGTAACTTTCTTAGCAGAGCCTAACATCTCAAGTGTTGCCTTATCGAGAGTTAATCCTTTATCTTCGCTAATAACAACACCACCTGTCAACACTGCTATATCTTCCAACATTGCTTTACGACGATCACCAAAACCTGGAGCTTTTACTGCACAAATCTTTAATCCGCCACGCAAACGGTTAACAACCAATGTGGTCAATGCTTCTGAATCAACATCTTCTGCTATAACTAACAATGGACGACCACTTTCAGCTGCAGGTTGTAAGATTGGTAAGAAATCTTTTACATTAGATATTTTTTTATCATAGATAAGAATATATGGATTTTCCATAAGAACTTCCATCTTATCTGTATCTGTTACGAAATAGCTTGAGAGATAGCCACGATCAAACTGCATACCTTCTACAACATCAATATTTGTATCGCGTGTTTTACTTTCTTCAATAGTAATAACACCATCTTTTGATACTTTACGCATTGCATCGGCTAGCAACTTACCTATTTCAGGATCATTATTTGCACTTACTGTGGCAACTTGTTCGATCTTGTCATAATTATTACCAACAATTTCTGCATTTTCCTTAATAAAATCTACAACTTTGTTTACAGCTTTATCAATACCGCGCTTCAAATCCATTGGATTTGCACCAGCAGCCACATTTTTTAAGCCTTCAGTTACAATTGCTTGTGTCAGAATGGTTGCAGTTGTCGTACCATCTCCAGCATCGTCTCCTGTTTTACTTGCTACACTTTTCACAAGTTGTGCTCCTGCATTTTCAAAACTATCTTCAAGTTCTATTTCTTTTGCTACTGTAACACCATCTTTTGTAATCTGTGGAGCACCAAATTTCTTCCCAATAACTACATTACGTCCCTTAGGACCTAATGTTACTTTTACAGCATCTGCTAATTGGTCTACACCACTCTTTAGCAATTCACGTGCATCTTTATTAAATTTTATATCTTTAGCCATCTGTATTTATCTTATTTATATGTCTATTTATTTAAATTTCATTGATATTTGTTATGTTCTACATCTAATAATAATATTATAATAGAAACATCAAGAATATATCTTTTTTATTCTACAATAGCTAGAATATCGCTTTGACGCATCATAAGATACTTCTCACCATCGTTTTCTATTTCTGTACCAGCATACTTACCATAGAAAACTTCATCTCCGACTTTCAAAATCATATCTTCGTCCTTCGTACCGTTACCAACAGCAACAACTTTACCACGCTGTGGCTTCTCTTTTGCTGTGTCTGGAATAATTATTCCGCCTACTTTTTGTTCTACCTCAACAGGAAGAATCAGAACTCGATCTGCTAATGGTTTAATTTTCATAATTATTTATTTTTTAAGTTTTGAATGTTCGTATAATAAAAACATCTCTATTGAATGTTCGACAGTTCATATACGAAAACTATGCCAAAAATCATTATAGAGATAATATAACAAGAATGTTAAATAAATATTTAGGTAGACCAATATAAACACTATCATACCTAAAAAGTAATTTTTCTCAGATAAAACTATCCTTTTCAAAAAATAGATTTTCATATATATTGTAAATATATGAAAGCCTGGTAATTATATGATTATATTTAAAAGGAATTCAAAAGTATCTCTATAGCCTCATATATATTCTTTAAAAGATTCTTTATGTAATTAGATTCTCGAATGAAAAAGGAAAGAAAAAGTGATATTAAGCCATAAGATAGAATTACATTGTAAAACTGCCAAGATTGTCAGTAGCAATATGCCATATTTGGCATAAATAGTTTAATTAAAAAAGATTGCTCATTCAAAATTCCAATAAAGGAAACTACCTTCCATATATATATATTCTTCTGCAATAAGTTCTTTTAATACAGTTTGCAAAGAGTCTTGATTAGTTAAAGAAGCATTTTTATCTATATTCTTTAATTCGGTAATATGGTGTTTCTTTCCATCTGATAACAAAGAACATATAGTCTCTCGTAACACCTTCTTCAATTCCTTATCTTCGTCTTTATAAGCAAGACAAACATCGCAACAACCACAGTCAGTGCTGCATTTTTCACCAAAATAGCGTAAAAGTTGTCTGCTACGACATATATAACTATTCTTCATATAGTTTATCATCGCAGCGATACGCTCTTCAAATTTTTCTTTTCGATCTTCGTAAATAGTCTTCGATATTTTTATTTCCTCACTATCAACACGTTCTCGAAGATATTTTATTATAGGAATATTCTTACGTGGTATAAAATTTATAATCCGTTTTCGGCTGAGATTTTGCAATATATGATAAGTCTGATTTCTATCCAAACCTACTAAATCGGCAATATAGCTTTCATCAACATAACGATAATCTGTAAACAGACCAGGATAGCTTCTTAACAAAGCAGAAATTACCATTTCTTCTTCGCCTGTTTGTTCTCCTAATCTATATAATTCATCGCGGGATAGAATAAAATGAATACGTGCCTTAGTATCTGGTTCAGAATTATAATGAATATATCCAGCACGAGTCAAAATATGTAGAGCAGCATCTACTTGTATAGGAAAGTGATGGAAATAAATACAAAATTTATCTATGGGAAATTCAAAGGTAGCATCTCTTCCACTATCTACACCTATTTGATAGAAGTATGCTAAATGTTCGTAGATAGTACGTATTTCGTCTTTTTCAGGAAAGTTCTCCTTAATCCGTTTCTTTAAATTACGCTCGTCATTACCTGAATTGTAAAGCAAAATAGCATACGATTTTTTACCATCTCTACCTGCGCGACCTGCTTCTTGAAAATAGGCTTCGATAGAACTTGGTGGATCTAGATGTATAACTAAACGAACATCCGCCTTGTCAATACCCATTCCAAAAGCATTAGTAGCAACAATAACTCGTTTTTCGTTAGCCTGCCATTCATTTTGACGATTATTCTTATCTATATTTTCCAACCCTGCATGATACCACGTTGCAGATACTCCATTTTTGATTAAGAATTCTGCAGCTTCTTTTGTACGTCTTCTGCTTTGACAATATACTATAGCCGAACCTTCTACTGATTGTAATATATGGAGCATCTCATAGAACTTTTCTTGTGTTGTGCGTAAAACATAAGAAAGATTCTTCCGCTCAAAACTCATTCGAAAGACATTCTCCGCTGCAAATCCTAATAGCACCTGAATATCTTTTACTACTTCTGGCGTTGCTGTTGCAGTAAGCGCAAGTAATGGGACTGTAGGAAGTAAACTTCTAATCTTTATGATCTCAAGATAAGAAGGACGAAAATCATATCCCCATTGACTAATACAGTGGGCTTCATCTACAGTGATAAAACACACTTTTATGTGTTTTAATTTTACTTGAAAGAGTTCAGAGCTAAGACGTTCTGGAGATATATAGAGCAATTTTATACCACCAAAGATACAATTCTCGAGTATTGATACTATTTCATCACGTGATAATCCCGAATGAATTGCAGCAGCTTTAATATGTCGACGACGAAGATTATCTACCTGATCTTTCATTAGTGAAATTAAAGGAGTAATAACAATACACACACCTTCTTTAGCTAAGGCTGGAACTTGAAAGGTAATAGATTTACCACCACCAGTAGGCATAAGACCTAATGTATCTTTCCCACTCCCTATACTCTCTATAATTTCTTTCTGTATACCTCGAAAATCAGGATAGTTCCAATATTTATGAAGTATCTCCTTGTAGGTCATAGTAAAATTATTTCACAAATAAGAATATTTGCTTATGCATTCTCTGAAGGACGAATACCTTCTATCTGAAGTTGTACAGCACCACGTTTAAATACATTATCCTCTATTGTATAAACTATATCGAACGAGCGTTTTGATTTTATATAGCGTGCAGAACGACTTTGTCCAAAAGCAATACCATTCATAACATTATTCGATTTAGAGTCTACAAGTTCCAATTTTATATGTTCTTGTTCTCTACCTACAACTTTACTGGTCCCAAAATCAAATACTTCTTTTGTACAAAATAATGGTTTTACATTTTCTGGACCAAATGGTGCAAAGCGCTTTAAATCATTATGGAATTTTTTCGTAATATCTTTAAAATCAATAACAGCATCAATATCTAATGTAGCTTCTGTCTGATGAGGTTCAATATGCTCATCAACATACTTTTGAAATCGATCTCGAAACTCTTTTACATTCTCCCATCTTAACGTTAAACCAGCTGCATAAGTATGACCACCAAAGTTTGTAAGCAAATCACTACAACTCTCTATTGCAGAATAAAGATCAAAACCCGCAGCCGTTCGTGCAGAACCCGTAGCAAAATCACCTTCACGAGTAATAACGATAGTTGGACGATAGTAAATTTCTGTTAGACGAGAAGCAACAATACCAATAACTCCTTTTTTCCAATGTTCATCGTAAAGCACAATACTATTTTGATGTTTCTGACTTTCCAAACGTTCTACAATTTGATTAGCCTCCTCTGTCATTTGTCTATCAACATCTTTTCGCTTATCATTATACTTATCTATATGCTTTGCTTCTAATAGTGCAGAAGCTAAATCACGTTCCACAAGTAAGTCTACACTTTCTCGACCACTCTCCATACGTCCACTTGCATTAATACGTGGACCTATCTTAAAGATTATATCGCTCATTGAAATTTCTCTTCCCGTAAGCCCACATATATCTATTATAGCTTGTAATCCCACACTGGGATTTTGATTTAATTGTTTTAAACCATGAAAAGCAAGTATCCTATTTTCACCTACAACAGGAACAAGATCTGCGGCAATGCTTACAGAGCAGAAATCAAGAAATGGAATAAGGCGCGAGAATGGTATATTATTGTTCTTTGCAAATGCCTGCATAAACTTAAAACCAACCCCACAGCCACATAAATCTTTAAAAGGGAAACTATCATCAATGCGTTTTGGATTTAATATAGCAACAGCCGGTGGCATATTATTATCAGGAACATGATGATCGCAAATAATAAAATCAATGCCTTGTTCTTTTGCATAACTAATCTCTTCAACTGCTTTTATACCACAGTCTAGTATAATAATAAGTTTTACCCCTGTATCTTTCGCAAAATCTATTCCTTTCTTACTTACTCCATAACCCTCATCGTAACGATCTGGAATATAATAATCTATATTAGAATAAAATTGTCGCAAAAATTTATATACCAATGCTACAGCTGTACAACCATCTACATCATAATCTCCGTAGACCATAATACGCTCTTTACGCCCCATTGCATCGTTTAATCTATCAACGGCAACGTCCATATCTTGCATTAAGAAAGGGTCGATAAGATCTGAAAGTTGTGGCCGGAAAAATCGTTTTGCAGCACTTTCAGTTGTTATCCCACGCCTTATAAGTAACGAAGCAAGAATAGGACTTATATTAAGTTTTTCTCCTAACTCTATTGCAGCGTTAGCCTGTTCAGATGTAGATGGTGTATAATTCCATTTTAATTGCATCTTTATTATTTTTATTTCTGCTTGTAAAGGTACAAAAAAAAGTGTAAGTCTCAAAAGACTTACACTTTTTAATTCTATATAGCTCCATTAAAGCTTCAGTAAAACTCTAAGAAAGCTCAATAGTTAGCATTTAATTACAAACCTAACTTTTTGCGAATGTCTGAAGGAATAGCATTCTTGTTAACCATAAAGTCCATTGTGTTTGCAGCAATAAAGTTCTTAGTCATATACCAGATACCTTTATATTTACCAGTTTCACCCCAAGAGTTCTTTACCATATAATATTCCTTACCAAATTGATCTTTAGCGATACCAAAGATAAGCATACCGTGGTCGTCTGTAAGTTCCCATGTATCGTAACGGTCTTGACGCATCTTCTGTGTAGGAGTTACTTCTGGAACTTTTGCACCAAGTTCATCAATAAGACTACGTTGTTTTGCAGGAGAAAGTCCCAACCAACGTGCCATATCGCTACCTTGTAGGCTTTGAACTTTATTTCCATCTACCATATATGCAAGACCATCGCGTGTGAAACCAGGTTCACTAACATCACCTCCCCATGCAATACAATAACCATTCATTACAGCATTATCTATAATCTTCATCATTTCGTCCATAGGTACATTATAAGATTGTGGCATACGCCAATTATCTTGTACTTCTACAGCAAACGAAGTATAGAATGGATGATGTGTATAAGAGGTTATAGTTACATAATTATTCCAATCTAAACCTAAACTTGCAGCAAATTGCTTCGGAGTATATGTCTTTCCTTCGTAGGTGAATTTCTCAGGACATTTACCTAAATAAGAATCAATAATCCCTTGAAGACCTGGTTTCCACTGATTAGAAATTTTACTTGACTTATTCTTTGCTACAGCATTTACGTACGGTTCCATTACAGAGAAGAATTCATTAAAGTTAAATAAAGAATCACCTGTTAAAGAACCAGGGAATGGCATTGCACCTTCGGGACAAATACCATAATTTTCAAGACAGAAAAGAGGATCATAGCATGAACCACCTTGTGCAAACTGAGCATCGCCGTGCATACGAACCACTTGAATAGCGCGATCCATATAAGTCTTATTAGCTACAAAACTTTCACAAAGATCATAGGTTTTACCTGTTGCTTTTAAGATTTCTGATTCAAAGTAGGCCAATGTTGAATAATCCCAACACGTACCTGAACGATTTTGATTTTTAATGCTTGTGATAGGATTCTCCTTAATCACTGTAAATACCGGACTGTTGTCCACCTTCTTTGCAACTTTTTTAGGAGCTGCATTCGCACTAGCTGCAAAAATTGCGAAAAGTGCGAGCACTAAAGTTTTTTTCATAATTCTAAAATGCTTACCAGTAAGTTTACATTCTGGTTTTCTTTAAAAATTTAAGTTGTTAATAATTATTTTTTCTTTATATCTAAATTAAGCATTCATAAAATCTTCAATATCTTTTGGATAATAAGGTATACGGTCTTTACCTATGAAACGACAACCTTCTTTTGTAACAAGTATATCGTCCTCTATACGAATACCACCAAAATCTTTATATGTATCAAGCTTATCAAAGTTTAGGAACTCTGCGCAATGTTTCTTTGCACGCCATTCATCAATAAGTGCAGGAATGAAATAGATACCAGGCTCATCTGTTACAACAAAACCTTCTTGTAAACGACGTCCCATACGCAAACAATTTGTTCCAAATTGTTCAAGGTTAGGACGAGTTTCTTCATCAAACCCTACATATATCTGTCCTAAAGCTTCCATATCGTGAACATCAAGGCCCATCATGTGTCCTAATCCATGAGGTAAGAACATTGCATGTGCACCAGCAGCTACAGCAGCATTAGTATCTCCTTTTGCTAAACCTAATTCTTTCATACGCTCAAAGATAATACGACAAACTGCAAAGTGTACATCAGCATATTTCACTCCTGGTTTCGATAATTTCAAGGCTGCATCATGAGCTTCTACTACTACATTATATATATCAAGTTGGCGTTGCGTAAATTTTCCATTTACAGGGAATGTTCGTGTATTATCAGAACAATAGTGGCTCATCGTTTCTCCACCACAATCGCACAAAACAAGTCTGCCATCTTCTAATTCTGCCATTGATGGATTTCCATGCATTATTTCTCCATGCTGCGAGAAAATAATCGGGAAAGACACCATTGAACCATAAGAATTAGCAATTCCTTCTACCTGACCAGCTACATATTTTTCTGTAAGTCCTGGCTTTGTAATGCGCATTGCAGTAGTGTGCATCTTATAACCAATAACAGCTGCACGTTCTAGTTCTTCTATTTCTTCTGCAGTTTTTACAGAGCGCATCTTTACTACTGCATTAATAAGTTCTAAACTTGCTTCTTCTTTTTGTTTATTGGGGTGGATACCAAGTAAATCACAAATTTGAATCTTAATATCAGAACGATAAGGTGGCAAGAAATGTATTTTTCTATTTGATGCTTTGGCTTTATCGCAAATAGTTTTCAATTCGCTCATTGGAGCAGAATTACTTACTCCTACCTGAGCAGCAAGGTCACTAACAGCATCAACACTACCAAACCATACAATGTCTTCAATGTCAATATCATTGCCTATCAGTATTTCTTTGTTGTCATTAACATCAATAACACCAACAAGACCATCACGTTGTTGACCAAAATAATATAAAAACGACGAATCCTGACGGAAGGGAGAATACCCATTCGCTGGTGAATTTACTGGCGATTCGTTGTTTCCAAACAATAATATAATGCCGTCTTTCACAAGCTTCTTAAGCTCTGCACGGCGCTGTATATACGTCTCTTTATTAAACATAACTGCTTTCATATATTAGTTTAGCTGCAAAGATAATAAATATTCTCATAAAAACACTAACTTTGCAGTGCTTTTATTTATTTTTTATGGAAATCGATATAAATACAGGATTAGTATTAGAGGGAGGAGGTATGCGAGGAGTGTTTACTTCTGGTGTTCTTGATGCTTTTATGAAGTTTAATATCTATTTTAAATATGTAGTTGCAGTTTCTGCCGGAGCATGTAACGGACTTTCGTATATGAGCAGACAACCACGTAGGGCTAGAGTTTCAAATATCGATTTATTAGCTAAATATGATTATATTGGAATTCGGCATCTTGTTACACAAGGTTGCATTTTCGACCCTGAATTTCTTTATGAACGTTTTCCTTACGAGATAATTCCTTTCGATTACGATACTTTTTTTGAAAAGATGAATTTAGGTTATTCTTTCGAAATGGTAACAACCAATTGTGAAACTGGAAGATGCGAATATTTACAAGAACGTAATGGTAATAAACATAGACTCAACGAAATTGCACGTGCTTCGAGTAGTTTACCATACGTTAGCAAAATTGTAGAGATAGATGGTATTCCTATGCTTGATGGTGGAATTATCGACTCAATTCCTCTTCTTCATGCTATAGAGAAAGGACACAGCCAAAATGTTGTTATTTGCACACGCAATAAAGGGTGGCGCGAAACTAGCAAAGATTTTAAAATACCAAAGTTTATCTATCGGAATTATCCACGTTTACGCGTTGTGTTGAGTCATAGAATAGATGCTTATAATAAGCAATTAGATATGATAGACAAATACGAAAAAGAAGGAAGAATAATAGTATTGCGACCTATAAGACCTGTTGAAGTTGGAAGAATGGAAAAAGATATAGAAAAGTTAGAATCCCTCTACAATGAAGGATTTAATATTGGAGAAGAATTCTGTAGGGCTAACCTAAAACTAGCTAATAACTAAATAAGCTACTTTAATAAATCAGGGCGCAAACGTTTTGTTCTTTCCATTGCTTGTTCAAATTCCCATTGATTTATTTTTGCTTCGTGCCCACTCAACAATATCTCTGGAACATCCCACCCTTTATAACTTCGTGGACGCGTATAAATAGGAGCCGACAGTATATTATCTTGAAAACAATCAGACAATGCACTTTGCTCATCTCCAATTACACCTGGAATAATTCGAATTACAGCATCTGCAATAATGGCTGCTGGTAATTCTCCGCCTGTTAAAACAAAATCGCCTACCGAAATTTCCTTTGTTATTAAGTGTTCTCTTACTCGCTGATCAACTCCTTTATAATGACCAGCCAATATAATAAGATTACCACCTAAAGAAAGGTCGTTTGCCATTTTCTGATTAAACAGTTCTCCATCAGGCGATGTAAATATAACTTCGTCATATTCTCTTTCTGCTTTCAATGCACTTATACAACGGTCTATTGGTTCTATCTGCATCACCATTCCCGCTTGCCCTCCAAAAGGATAATCATCTACACGACGCCACTTATCTTTACTGTAATCGCGAAGGTTATGCAAATGTATTTCTGCTAAACCTTTCTTTTCTGCTCGTGCCAAAATACTCTCATGCACAAAGCCTTCAAGCATCTCGGGTAATACTGTTATTATATCTATTCTCATATTGTAAATACAAAGTTACCAATATTTTCAACGAAAAGATATAGCCTTTAAGTTTTTTTTGTAACTTTGTACTCAAATTCTAATCGAAACAAAGATACTTATGAAAAAAATCTTTACTCTCGCCATCACTTGTATGGCATTCTTTTGTGGCTCTCAAGCACAAAATGTGCAATTCCACTATGACCTTGGTCATAATCTTTCAAAAGATTTAAGCAACAGGCCAGCTGTTACCACTACTGTAGAAATGTTTAAACCCGATAAATGGGGGTCTACTTTCCTATTTACAGATATTGATTATAAAAACGATGGTGCTGTAGGTGCTTACTGGGAAATTTCAAGAGAATTTTCTATTACTAAAAATAAACGCTGGGCAGCCCATATTGAATATAATGGTGGTGCTGCAACTGGCGAACTTGCAACTGGATATTATGGAAATCGTTTTCAACATGCAGCTCTTTTTGGTGGTGCATGGAATTGGGCTAATAAGGATTTCTCAAAAACTTTCAGCGTGCAACTTATGTATAAATACTATTTCAAAAATAAAACTACAGGTGCACACCCATTTAATGGTTTCCAACTTACCGAAGTGTGGGGATTAAATTTCGCAAAAGGATTATGTTCTTTCAATGGTTTCTGCGACTTATGGTACGACCCAAATGTAAGTGGAAAACTTATTTTAATATCTGAGCCTCAATTCTGGTTTAATTTAAACACACTAAAAGGTATGCAAGGAGTAAATCTCTCTTTAGGCTCAGAAGTTGAAATTAGCAACAATTTTGTTTGGAACAATAAGGGCAAACACAATAAGTTTTATGCCATTCCAACAATCGCAGCAAAGTGGACTTTCTAAACATTCCTCCATTTAGAAATCTCTTTCCATACAATAGTTTATATTCGTTGAATACTATATCTTTTAATGTCAGCACGTCAAACATCTCTTTGACGTGCTGATTTTCTTATAAACATATACCCCACTTCATACCCTTGGAGCTATAAATATCTTCACAAAGCTCTAAAGTAGAACCATATAAATATTAGGGCAACTTTCAGATTTTAGTATTTCTGTGAGTGTTTTCAAACTTAATTCTTCTCTCATAAAGTCTGCCATAATTATGTTTCTAAAATTTATAATAAAAACTCGAGAGATTTATAATAAGAAAATTAAAATTTATAATTACAAAATTTTAATTTTATCATTAAAAAATCCATAGCTTACTTTAAAAGCTATTTTAAGTTAAGGTCTAAATCTGTCTTTTCCTGTTTTTATTACTATACATGTCTTATTATAGTAGCTACTTCTGTAGATTATTTCGTGTTATGCTTACTGAATGGTTGAACAAAAAAGAATAATCCTCACCAAAAATAATAGACACGTTACCTTTGACAAATTCTTCTTTTAACGAATTATTTATCGTTTTCCACTTATATTTAAGGTATAAGCAAGGTATGCTACTGAAAATAAATACGAAATATACCAAGCAAATTCAAAAGAAAATATAGTTATATCAACCACTTCTTTGTATGGATTTCACAGAATGTACCTTAATAAATATTAAAACAAGAATAAGCCCGAATAAAAGCGTAGTTTTTAAAATAAAAGTATTATCTTTGCATTCAAACATATAATGCGTATGAAAAGAAGAATATATACTTTTTTATTTGCTATAGCCCTTTTAAGTTTTGCATTACCAACGACTATAAAAGCCGAAACGTCGTTAGAAATGATAGAACAGGACATTCATAATATTTCTATTTCTGTTTATGGGTCTGTTCTTCGTATTGAAGGGGCAAACGACGAAATGCTACAAATATATAATGTAACAGGTGTATGTGTTATGAGTCTTAGAGTAGATGGACAAGATAAACGCTACAATCTTAATTTGCCCAAAGGGTGTTATATTGTAAAAGTTGGTAAAGTTGTTCGTAAGATTTCTATTCGATAAATCTTACTTATATAGAAACTAATCCATTTTTTATCTGTGGTGCACAAAATAGAAGAATCAAAACTCCTAAAAGCATTAGCAGATCCTAAAACACGTTACAAGGCATTTACATTATTGGTAAACGAATATAGTAAACCTTTGTATTGGAAAATACGAAGCTTTGTTTTGTCGCACGACGATACAGACGATATTCTTCAAAATACCTTTTTGAAAGCATGGAAAAACATAGAACGTTTTGAAGGGAAATCAAAAATATCTACGTGGCTATATAGTATTGCTATTAATGAATCGTTAAACTTATTACGTTCTCTAAAAGAAACCATTAATATTAGTAATTATAATAGCATTAGTAATTCGCTTTTAGCTGATTGTTATTTCGATGGAAATAAAGGACAAGCTATATTACAAGAAGCAATTGCGACCTTACCAGAGGTTCAACGTACTGTATTTATAATGAAATATTACGATGGTTTAAAATATCCCGAAATACACCAAATACTTGGAACAAGTGAAGGCGCTTTAAAAGCATCTTACCATATTGCGGTAAAAAAAATATCGCAATATATAAAGGAAAACGAATAAATTCCAACAACCAAATTAAACCAAAACGCATTATATTTGTCGAACTATCAGTAATAAACTAAAGCAAGGAATAATAATTGTGATAAACTTAGAAAAACAATTACTTACAAAATTTGGAAACAGACGACCATTTAAGACGCCTGAAGGTTATTTCGACAATTTAGAAATGCGAGTTATGTCGCAAATAAAAGCCGAAGAGACAAATAACAACGAGGTAAAAGAAAATGGTGAAAAGAAACATCATACATTTGCCAGATATCTACGCCCATTAATAATAGCAGCCTCTTTTATCGGACTAATTATTGGCGGAATAGCTATACAGTTCTTTATTCAGGGACATAATAATATAGAAAATACTCATAACACAGAAGCTACTTCTGCAGCCACAACTGCAAAAGCAAAATCTGCAAATAATGAATATTTAGACGATGTAACAGAATATATGATGCTCGATAAAGATGATGTTTATTCATATTTAGCAGACAATTAATTGATAGAACAAATACATATAACATTTTGATAATGAGAAGAATATTAATAGCTATTATAGTATTTATTAGTGCAATCAATTTGTCTGCACAACGTAAATTCGATCCTAATAAGTTTAGAATGGAGATACATCAATATATTGTAACTTCAGCTAATTTAACAGAACAAGAGTCAGCAAAATTGCTACCTATCTACGATGAAATGATAAATAAACAACGTTTGCTACATAAAAAATTGCACAAATTGCAAGATAGCAATCTACAAAATAATGCGAAGGCTAAAAATATTATTCTTCAGATAGACAATTTACATATACAAATAAAACAGATAGAAAAAACTTATCATTTAAAGATGCTGCGTGTAATTTCTGCTATAAAATTAGCAGAAGTATTAAAAGCTGAACGATATTTCCATAAACAATATTTTCGTAATGCCGCACAGAAGAGGTAGTTAAACTCTATCCAAATTAATAATAAAAAGAATTTATTAATCCATTTAAATTTAATCTATAAAATTTATAATGAAATTACGTTGTTCGCAATTTGCAAAAACAGTTTTAATTCTGTTCCTACTATTTGTAAGTAGTTATTCTTTTTCTGCGAGTCTCCCTAAGAAACGTCAATTTAGAGGGGCATGGATTCAATGTGTTAATGGTCAGTTCCAAAATCTTGGGAGCGAACAAATGCAACGGACACTTATTTACCAACTCGATAAATTGCAACAGGTGGGAGTAAATGCAATCATTTTCCAAATTCGTGCCGAATGCGATGCACTTTATCCCAGCAAATACGAACCATGGAGTAAATTTTTAACAGGAAAACAAGGCAGTGCCCCATCTCCTTATTGGGATCCTTTACAATGGATGATAGAACAATGCCATAAACGTGGAATGGAACTTCATGCATGGATAAATCCTTTTCGGGCAAAAACAAAAGGAACTACACAACTTGCTTCTAATCATATAGCAATACAACACCCAGAACGAGTTTTCGATTATGATGGTCTAAAAATTCTTAATCCAGGTATTCCCGAAAATCGAGATTATATCTGCAATATAGTAACAGACATATTACAACGTTATGATGTAGATGGTTTGCACATTGACGATTATTTCTACCCTTATCCAGCAGCAGGACAACGCATTCCAGATTTAAAAGAATTTAGTTTATATGGAGGAGGATTTGGTCGTATTCAAGATTGGCGTCGCGACAATGTTGATATATTTATAAAACAACTTGGAGAAACTATTCATAAAGTTAAACCATGGGTAAAATTTGGAGTATCGCCATTTGGAATATATAGAAATGAAAAAAGTGCACCCAATATTGGAAGCAAAACAAACGGACTACAAAACTATGACGACCTTTATGCTGATGTTTTAAAATGGGTAAATAATGGCTGGATAGACTATTGTGTACCACAAATTTATTGGGAAATAGGAAATAAAGCTGCCGATTATAAAGAACTTATTACATGGTGGAATCGTTATGCATCAAATCGTCCTTTATATATAGGCGAAGATGTTTTACGTACAGTAAAAGCTGCCGATCCACAGAATCCAAATTCTCATCAATTACCTGCAAAACATAAATTACACGAACAATCTTCAAATGTTCAAGGAACAGTTTTATGGTATGCGGCTGCTGTAGTAAATAATCCTGGTAATTATGCCAAACTATTACAAAGCAATTATTGGCGTTATCCTGCTTTGCAACCTTTAATGCCATTTATAGATAATAAAGCTCCCAAAAAACCACGAGCATTAAAAGTAAGTTGGTCAGACGATGGGTGTTTATTACATTGGAAAGCTCCAAAAGGAAAAGGTTGGGAAAACGAAGCTTATAAATATGTTGTTTATAAATTTAGCCCTGACGAAGAAATAGATTTAGATAATCCAATGAAGATTGTAGCTATTACATATCAAACTGCACTTCGGTTGAATTATAATGGAGGAGATACAAAATATACTTATGTAGTTACAGCACTCGACAGAATGAGTAACGAAAGTGTAGGCAAGAAAAAGAAAATAAAACTATAATCATTTTTATTTCTCTATAACATAAATAAGTCTTATTAATGGTTATTTTTCCGAGATATCTATAATACAATTATAATATAATAATGTATAAGAAAACAGACGATGTTGTTATAAATATAGACATCGTCTGTTTTTTCATTAGATGAAACTTAAACCTTTTCTTATTATTTCTTTGTAAATTTAAGAGGAAAACCTTATATTTGCAATCGTATAATAAACTATCGTCCTAAACCATATATAAGAATAATGAAGAGAAGAACGAAAAAGTTACACTATGTTTCATTCATTATAATGAATGAGAGTATAGATGTGAATAATTTGTTTTTAAAGTTATCCTTTATGTAATTTAAAAGTTTCTATCCAAAACTCTATTATTAGAGTTGAGGATATGGCCTTACGTTTTTATATCGTAGATATTTAAGAAAAAAGTAATATTAATAACCCTAACGTCCCAGTCTCTGTAAGACGTTCTCTCTAATAGAGAGTTAAGGAGAGATATTGAAAATCAATGAAAAACAAACTATTAAAAACTACTTGTGCAGTTTTTAGTTTACTGTCTACTGCACTTTTTGCTTTACCGCAACAGTTGTACGCACAAAGTAAAGAAGCTTACGTAGAGAAAAACCTAAACGAAAAGGTTATGACTTTCTATTACGACAACCAGAAAAGTAGTAGAAAAGGAATTGTTTATAGCATTAACGAAAAGCAAAAAACAGAAAGTGGGCTCGAAATACCTGCTTGGTCTGGTAATTCGCAAGATGGAGAGAAAACAACTACAAAGGTTGTTTTCGATGAATCGTTTAAAGATTTTCGTCCTATAAGCACCGATTATTGGTTTGCTCAGTATACTGTATTAAAAGAGTTGAAAGGAATTGAAAACTTAAACACAACTGATGTAACCAACATGTCGCACATGTTTTATCATTGCGATGCTTTACCTTCTGTTGATCTTTCACACTTTAACACAGAGAAAGTTACCGATATGAATTCTATGTTCTCAGAATGTGCTTCGCTAACTTCGCTTAATCTCTCTACATTCGATACAAAGAATGTTACAGATATGAACTCTATGTTTAATTTCTGCGCCGGATTAACTTCACTCAATCTTTCTAATTTTAATACTGCAAAAGTTAAAGATATGCGAGCTATGTTCTTTTGCTGTACTGGATTAACTTCGCTCGATCTTTCTAAGTTTAATACAGAGAATGTAACAGATATGGGTGTTATGTTCTTTTATTGTAAAGGTATTACATCACTTAATCTTTCAGGATTCAACACAGCGAAAGTTACAAATATGAAAGGAATGTTCTCTGGTTGTAGCGGACTTACTTCTTTAGATGTATCTAAATTCAATACGGAAAATGTAACAACAATGAACGGAATGTTTGCTAGTTGTACAGCTCTTAATAATCTTAATTTATCAGGCTTCAATACAGCAAATGTTACCGATATGAATGGTATGTTTGCAAACTGTTCAGAACTAACAGCTTTAGACCTTTCGAATTTTAACACAATAAACGTAACAGATATGACTTCTATGTTCTCTGCTTGTACTGTACTTGCAGAACTAAAAGTTCCTAACTTTAACACAGAAAAAGTTACTAGTATGTATGGTATGTTTGCAAATAGCAAAGCTCTTACCTCGCTTGATCTTTCAAATTTCAATACTCCAGAAGTAACTACTATGAAAGGTATGTTTTCTGGTTGTTCCGCTTTAACTTCGCTCAATATATCTAACTTTAATACTGCCAAAGTTACCGATATGTATGGAATGTTCTTCAATTGTGAAGCATTACCTTCTCTCGATCTTTCTCATTTCGATACAGAAAATGTAACCGATATGTATAGTATGTTTGCATATTGCAAAGCACTGAAATCGTTAAAGATATCGAGCTTTGATACAAAGAATGTAAAAAATATGTCGTTTATGTTCTTCTATTGTTCTTCACTTCCATCACTCGATCTTTCTAGTTTCAATACAGAGAATGTAACCGATATGGGTGCAATGTTTAAATATTGCCTCGAAATGGAAAAGATAGATGTATCTAAGTTCAATACAGAAAAGGTAACAAATATGCGTGGTATGTTCTCTGGTTGTAGAAAAATTACTTCTCTCGATCTTTCTCATTTCAATACAGAGAATGTAACCAACACAAACACTATGTTCTTTTCGTGTGATGCACTTACTTCGCTCAATCTTTCAAGCTTTAAGTTAGAGAAAGTAACCGATATGGGGTCAATGTTCTTTGCTTGCGAAGAAATGAAGACTATTTATTGCGACTACGCTTGGAAATGTGCAGAATCTACAAGTATGTTTAGTTATTGTTCAAAGTTGAAAGGTGCTGTTGCTTACGATGAAAATAAAGTAGACGTGAAAATGGCTAATCCTGAAACAGGATACTTCACTAAGAAAACTGTCGATGGTATAAATAAATCTATAGATAACACAGACACAACTATTGTAGGTATCTATTCGCTCGACGGTAAAAAACTATCTAAAATGCAAAATGGCGTGAATATACTTCGTATGAGCAATGGTAAAGTAAAGAAAGTTATGAAATAAAACTTTTATAAAGTAGACTTCTTCACAAACACAATAGATAAAAGGAGTTACTTTATATCTATTAACAAGAACAACCGCTATCAAAGAGCTAGAAACTTAATGATGGCGGTTGTTATGTATTATAATTTATTGCAGAACAACAAGTTTTGTGCACAAGTTTTATCCTAAGTTTAACAGACGAAATTATTTTCCCATTAAACTTGATAAAGAGATATAGTACAAATATGGCTATGTAGTCCTCCTTCAGAACAAGCACTATTTATATACGATAAATTAAAGTTAAGACATACACCATTTATAAAAATAAAAATGTAGGATACAAAGTCCATAGCTAAAACACCAAAAGAACGATAACAGTGAGATAATACAATGATAAGTATTAAGCTAGGTGAAACAATGCAAGAATAGCAGTTGTTCCAGTTAATTAGAGAAGTATTATTCTTTGAAATCTAAAAAGCCTTCTTCCCACTTATGCGAAGCATCGCCACTTACAGAAAGACCAAGTAGACGAATGGTACGATGACGATATTCAGTTTGTCGTAAAAGATATTTAGCCAATGGGAGAATATCTTTTTTCGTTTTCAATAACTTACCTGTCGTGATACTTCTTGACACTTGATTTTTAGTATCCCACTTTATTTTTAACGACAATGTACGTCCCTCAAATTTAGCTTTATCTATGCGCACAACTAATTCTATAACAAGATGATATAATGCTATTACTACTTGAGATTCTTTATTAAGATTTTCCAAATAAGTTTCTTCACACCCTACCGACTTGCGTTCATGAAAAGCTTCAACAAGACGATTATCTTTTCCACGAGCAAAGTTAAAAAATATGGAACCCATTTTACCAAAAACTTGTGTTAAATGTATAAGTGAGACTTTACGTAATTGTTCGCCTTTATAAATTCCCATTTTATACATTGTTTGCGCAGTTTTAGGACCAACTCCCCAAAATTTAGCAATAGGTAAATCGCCAATGAAACTTAATGCGTTATCGGGGTGAATTGAAAAAATACCATCAGGTTTACGATAATCGGAAGCTATTTTTGCTAATAATTTATTATAACTGATACCTGCAGAAGCTGTTAAATTAGTTTCGCGGTATATATCTTCCTTTATTCTTTTAGCTAAATCGACAGCTAAGTCTATACCATATTTATTATAAGTTACATCGAGGAAAGCCTCATCTAACGAAATTGGTTCAACCAAATCAGTATATTTATGAAAAATGTAATGAATTTGTTGTGAGACCTCTTTATATTTTTGAAAATGAGGTTCAACAATAACAAGATTAGGACAACGATTCTTAGCCTGAGCTAATGACATTGCCGAATGTATACCATACTTTCTAGCCTCATAACTCGCTGTAGTTACGACACTACGAGGTAAATCGCGGCATACTACCAAAGGTAAACCTTTTAATTTTGGATTATCTCTTTGCTCTACAGAAGCAAAAAAGGCATCCATATCTATGTGGATTATTTTACGCAATGTTGAATCTTTTCTTATGCAAAGATACACAAAAAACAAAAGTATTTAAGAAAAAAACATTATCTTTGCAACAAATTTTGGAAAACAGAGTTTATATTAAGTGGCGTCTTAAATTATAGCCATTTACATCTGATACACTCGTTTAAGAAATGAGTTTTCAGAAAACTTTGAATCAGACTGAAATAAGAATCGAATAACAATGAGTAAAGCAACACAAACCGATGCCATGGGTAGCATACAACGAGGTATAAAAAGAACCTTAGATTTTGTTATGTCTGCTTTGGGATTAATATTGCTTTCTCCCATATTTATAATTATTTCTGTGTTGATGAAGTTTCAAGGGAATGGTCCTATATTCTTTCGTCAAATACGCATTGGATATAAAGGGAAACCTTTCGTAATTCTCAAATTCCGCACAATTAGTAAGAAGACTGAAAAAAATACGCCACAACTAATTGCAAAAACAAGTTGCAAAAGTTCTACCCCATTTGAGAAATTCCTTCGTGAACACCACCTTGATGAATTACCACAATTATGGAATGTATTGGTGGGTGATATGTCGTTAGTAGGACCAAGACCGGAACGTAAATATTTTATAGACAAAATTATGGAGCATACAGACCTCTACACTGTTATCTATAATATGCGACCGGGATTAACATCCGAGGCTACATTATATAATGGATATACTGACACAATGGAAAAAATGCTGAAACGTCTTCAGATGGATATAAGTTATTTCGAAAGGCGTTCTCTTTGGCTAGACTTCAAAATAATTATCAAAACATTCGTAAATATCATTAGTGGAAATAAATTTTAAATAAGATATGAAAAGATACGTCCTTTTATTCTTCATAATGCTAAGCGCATTAAATACCTATGCACAATCGAATATGTCCGATTCACAAGTAATGGAATTCATTGTGAAAGAACATAATAAAGGAACATCACAAGCACAAATAGTAACAAAGTTGATGCAGAATGGTGTAGATATCTCTCAAATAAGAAGAGTGAGAGACACATACGAGAAGATGAAGAAAGGTAATTCTTCGTTAGGAAATGTATCAAGTAAAGATGGAAATAACGATAGAAGTAGAAAGAATAATGGACAAACACGTCCCGGACTTGACAAGAAGAAGATTGCAGAAAAAACAATGCAAGACTATGAAGATTCGGAAAACGAAGCAAGAAAATATTCAGATAAAAGATTAGATGCTGAGACTAACCACCAAAACACTTATGATGAGGACGACAAAGATTATCTCTTAATGAGAGATGAAATGGACGATTGGTTGCCACAAGATACAGCTACGATGTATAAAAACCTTTTAAAGCAACTAAAAAAGAAAAAGAAGAAAGTTTGGGGGCGTGATATATTCAACAATAGAAATCTATCATTTGAACCTAATATGAATATGGCACTCCCTGCAAACTATCGATTAGGACCTGGAGATGCTGTATTTATTGATATTTATGGAGCATCACAAAAATCGTATGATACCACTGTTGCTCCCGATGGAAATGTTACTATAGAAGGATTCGGACCTATTCAAGTAAGTGGACTCACTGTAAAACAAGCTAATGATAGAATTAGGGCTAAATTGGGAAAACGTTATAGTAACTCGAAAATAAGACTATCAGTTGGACAAACACACACCATTTTAGTGAATGTGGTAGGCGAAGTAAAAGCACCCGGAACTTATACACTGTCTGCATTTACCACTGTTTTCAATGCTTTATATATGGCAGGAGGTATTACTGACCTTGGTACGCTTCGTAATATTAAAGTTTATAGACAGGGACGACTTATAAGCACCGTGGATATATACGACTTCCTAAAACGTGGAAAATTAACAGGAAATGTTCGATTGGCTGATAACGATGTAATTGCTGTAGATGCCTACGAAGTTCTTGTTAATATCAGTGGTAAAGTAAAACGCCCTATGTATTACGAAATGAAACGTAACGAAAACTTAGGGGCACTCATTAATTACGCAGGCGGTTTTGCTGGAGATGCTTATACTAAATCTGTTCGCGTAAGAAGAAAAACGGGGCGCCAATATTCGATATATAATGTAAGCGAGTTTGATATGAACCGTTTTAAACTAGCTGATGAAGACTCGGTAAGTGTAGATTCAGTTATTCCACGCTATGAAAATATGGTAGAAATAAAAGGAGCCGTATTCCGACCTGGTATGTATGAAGTAGGTGGACAAATAAATACTGTACGCGATTTGGTTGAAGCTGCAGAAGGTTTAACAGAGGTTGCTTTCGGACCTCATGCAGTTATGCACCGTATGAAAGCTGACCGTACTTTGGAAGTAATTTCTGTAGATGTAGAAGGAATTTTACTTGGCAAAGTTGCAGACATTCCTCTACAAAACGAAGACGTTCTGTTTGTTCCTACAAGAACAGATGTTCAAGAAGAACGAATACTAACTATTCATGGAGAAGTTCAATATCCAGGGAGATATAAATATGCCGACAATGAAACTCTTGAAGATTTTATTCTACAAGCTGGTGGATTAAAACAAACAGCATCTACAGTAAGAGTAGATGTATCACGAAGAATAGTAAACCCGCAAGCAACAACTTCTGACTCTATTATAGCACAAAGTTTTACCTTTAGTTTGAAAGATGGTTTTGTTATAGATGGTCAGCCTGGATTTATTCTCGCACCTTTCGACCAAGTATTTGTACGTAAAAGTCCTGGTACAACAAAACAACAGAATGTAAGTATTGAGGGAGAAGTATTGTTTGAAGGAAGCTATTCGCTTACAGGACGTAATACGCGTTTAACTGATATATTTAAAGCTGCTGGTGGAGCAACTAATTTAGCTTATATTCAAGGAGCTAGATTGGAACGCAGACCAAATAAGATTGAAAAAATGCGTATGGAAGCTGTTTACAAAATGCAAATGGAACAAGAAAATAAGAGTTTCCTCGACCTTGCAGCTAAAAGTTCAAATGCAGCAGGTATTTTGCAAGCTTCACAGCAAACACAAGATTCGCTAATGAAGAAGTTCCAAATACCTGAAACTTATCCTGTGGGTATAGAATTGGATAAAGCTCTAGCCGCTCCTGGAAGCGACGCTGACCTAATTCTTCGTGAAGGAGATCGTATTATCATTCCACAATATAATGGTACAGTAAAAATAAATGGAGCAGTAATGTATCCGAATACTGTAAGCTACCGCGATGGCAAAAACGTAGCTTATTATATAGATCAGGCTGGTGGTTTTTCATCTGATGCAAAGAAAAGCCGTACTTACATATTATATATGAATGGTACACTTGCAAAAGTTGGACACAACGCAAAGGTGCGACCGGGGTGTGAAATTATTGTCCCAAGTAAGTCTCGTGCAAGAATGAGCCTTGCAGAACTTATGACCATCGGCTCAAGCACATCAAGTATGGCAGCCGTGCTTGCAACACTTGCCAACATCTTGAAATAAGAAAAATAGGCGGTACAAATATTACAAGATAAAATAGATTATGCAAAAAAATATTTGGCAAATGCTAAAGTGGTTGAAAGATAAAGCAACAAAAAAAGATAAAAATAATTTGTCATCATCTGATAATAACAATGATGACAAATTAGAAAATAACGATAATATAGAAGATTCTCAAAACGAAACTGTTTGTGAAAATAAACAAGAAAAAGAGAAAGCAGAAGAATATACTGTAAGAAAGAAAAAACACATAGAATTTGATTTATTTGGATTCTTTTTGGTTCTAAAGAAACGCTGGTGGGTAGTTGGAATCGTTACCTTAGTGTTTGGAACTTTTGGTGTTTGGGTTGCTTTTCAAATACCTCGCATTTATAAGGCGAACATTTTATTAGCCCCTGAAACGGCTAATAATAGTATGCTTTCAAACGTTTCTTCATTAGCATCAATGGTTGGTCTTTATAATGATGCTAACCCAACGGGCGATGCAATTTATCCAGAAATTTACCCAGAGCTAATGAGTTCAAACGACTTTTTAGTTAATCTTTTTGACATAAAGGTTACAACACTCGACAAAAAGACCCAAACAACGTATTATGACTATCTTACCAACCATCAAGAAGAAACATGGTGGGGCAAAAAAATGAAAGTCTTTTCTGATTATATCAAAAAGAATTTCATGCAAAAAAATCAAATTACTCGTGGCGATTCTGTTCATGTAAACCCATTTGAACTGACAGAGAAACAGTCTTCAATAGTCAAATCAATGAAGGAAGACATTTTATGTTCAGTTGATAAGAAAACAAATATTATCAATATTGAAATTACAGCGCAAGACCCACTCGTAGCTGCAACAATGGCTGACTCTGTGAAAAATAAATTGCAAAAATCTATTACAAAGTATAAAACATCGAAAGCAAGAAACGATTTAAAATACATGGAGGGACTTTCTGCAAGTGCAAAAGCTGATTACGAGAAAGCAAGAAGAAAATATGCAGCGTATTGCGATGCAAACCAAGAGGCTATATTAGAATCTATCCGTTCTGAACAAGAAAATTTAGAAAACGATATGCAGTTGAAGTATAACATTTACACGCAACTCGTACAACAATTGCAAATAGCAAGAGCAAAACTTCAAGAAAAAGTACCAGCATTTACAGTTGTTCAATCGGCTTCTGTTCCTATAAAACATAGCAATACACCAAAAATTTATATTTTAGCGGTCTTTTTATTCATCGGTTGGATTATTTGCTCTACACTCTTAATTATAAAATATAGAAAAGAGATTCTTATTATAAGAAGTTAAAATGACAAAGAAGAAAGGAGAAGTTACTGTAAAAGAGATATGTGCCAAAAATAAATATAAATTTTTGGTATCAATCTTCATAGCTGTTATAGGAGCTTTTCTTTTCACTAATTCTATTCCAACACTCTATGATGCGCAAAAAAAGATTTCTATTGATGCCTCTGAAGATAAGGTTTTCAAAAGAGTAGATGCGCTTTCAATGGTTACGCAAAAGTTAGGACTCAAAGAAGGAAACGTAACAACAGAACCTATTATTTATAGAAAAATTTTAGAATCACCTTCTTTCCTTAATAGCCTTGCTGATATTACTATTTTTAAAAAAGGAGAAACATATTCAACACCATGGAGCAAATATCTACAAAAAGATTTTGTTCAACCATGGTGGAGAAAATATACTGGAAAGAAAAATATAAAAGAATTATTAAGAGAAAATGTAAAGTGCGAAGTTAATTTGCATAATGGCATTATTACTTTGCAAACATCTGCACAAGAACCTTTTATCGCTTATCAACTTCTTGACTCTGTAGAACAACGATTGCAACAACATCTTACAAAATACTCCTTCGATAAGGCAAAAATTGATGTTGATAATAGAAAACAAGAATTGAATAACTCAAAAGAGCTATATGAAAAGGCGATGAGTAAATTGAATAAATTTCTTGATGCGAATAAAGATGTTGTCTTAGGTTCATTTAAAATAGAAGGAAGCGCATTACAAAAAGAAGCTGATAAAGCATTGGCTAAATACAATCAAGCCATTCAGCAATATCAAATGGCAAAAATGCGATTACAACGTACTAAACCATATTTCATAACATTGGTTTCAAGCGAAATACCAAAAACTCCATCGCACCCAAAACTGCTGATTAATATACTGATATGGGTATTTTATGCCGTATTAGGAACTTTTTGGTGGGTAATGATAGGATATAAAATGAAAATAAGAAAGGAAAGAGTACCATGAATTCTGAATTAAGGACATCACGTTTAAAAAAGAATATTCTCTTTTCATTTTTAATTAAAGGTTGGGCTGGCATCATACAATTGTTATTAGTCCCAATCACTTTATTTTGCTTGGGTAATTACGAAAATGGAATATGGATGACTATCAGTTCTATTCTTATTTGGATAGATTCGTTAGACATTGGATTGGGCAATGGATTGAGAAATACTTTATCTGCTCAAATTGCTAACAATGAAATAGAAAAAGCAAGGGAAAGTGTTTCCTCTACTTTTTTTATGTTGGCTTTAATAATAATTCCAATTTGCATTCTATTAATACTTGTAATCAATTTCTTAGATGTTTATACATTGCTGAATATTGAGGAAAGCAAAGTTCCAAATCTTATTACGGTACTCAGCTTGTCAATAGCAATTGTAAGTGCAACTTTCATCTTTAAATTTATAGGGAATGTTTATTTGGCATTGCAGCTCCCAGCAGTAAATAATCTTTTAGTTGTAAGTGGACAAACTTTAACTTTGATTGGAATTTATATGCTGAATATTTTGAATATACACTCGCTAATGTTGGTGGCTTTATGTTATACGGCAGCACCGTTGATTGTCCTTCTCATAGCCTACCCTATTACTTTTGGACATTATTATCCAAATTTAAAACCCAATATTCAATACTTTAATAAATTTGCAATAGCGAATTTATTTAATATTGGCATGAAGTTTTTTATTTTACAAGTAGCAGGAGTTATCCTGTTTGCATCATCAAATGCCTTAATTTCATATTTTTTCACTCCAGAAAAAGTAACTCTTTATGGCATAGCATACAGATATTTTTCAATTACAATGCTCTTATTCACTGTTATAGCTGCACCTTTTTGGAGTGCAACAACAGACGCTTATACACGTAAAGATTTTGATTGGATAAAAAAATCGATGCGTAAACTACACTTTTTGCTCATCAGCTTATTCATCATACTTGCCTTTATGATTATTTTCTCTGATCCAATTTATCATCTTTGGGTTGGAAAGAGTATAAATATCTCATTAGAATTATCTGCTTCAATGGCACTCTATATGTTTATTATCATTTGCAGCCTTTGTTATTCTTACATTTTAAATGGAATAGGTGCTTTGAAAATTCAGCTCATTTTTACCATCGGAGCAGCTTTGGCATATTTTCCAATCGCATACGGACTTTCAAAATTACTTGGAGTATGCGGAATTGTTCTTGCATTATCGATAGTAAATTTACCTGGCGCAATTGCAAACAGAGTGCAATATAGTAGAATTATGAACGGAACAGCTAAAGGAATTTGGAGAAAATAAAATGGTAGAACTCACAATTATTTTTCTTGGATTACTCTTGTTGGCTTTTGGAGTATTGAAAATTGGTGATATTTTTTCACCATGGTTCATAACAACAGGTATTTGGTTCTTCATTGTCGTGTTCTTCCAAATTTCATCAGGACTACTTTATCCTTTACAAGACCGCTTTTACATTTGCTTATTACTTTGGGTTCCTATCATGTGTTTTACGGGAATCATGACTTATTATGCTTTACCGAGTGTCAAATCCGAAATAGAACCAATAAGGAATGAACTTGAAATACATAAAACAATTTTCTTGATATTCTTTATAATCTCTATGATTTGTACGCCTTTGTACATTTATAAAATATATAAAGTGGTCATCATGTTCGGAACGCAAGACCTGTTATTTAATTTAAGAATTTTAGCAGGAGCAGAAGATGAAGACCCTTTAGCTAAGCTACTTAAATATATTAATGCAGTAAATCAAGCTCTTTATATTATAGCTATTTGGCGATATCCTAAAATTAGCAAAACACAATTAACGCTTATAATTATAGCCAACTTTATGTGTGCCATTGCTATCATGGAGAAAGGTGCTTTATTCTTCATGCTTTTCACAACGCTTTTTACTCTTTATCAAAAGGAAAAAATAAAGATGCGTTCTATTTTACTATGGGGAGTCGTTATAATATTTGTTTTTTATGGTATAAATATCCTTCGCCGTTCCGAAGATGCAAAAGTATCTGATAATTCTACACTATTAGATTTTATTGCCATGTATATTCTTTCGCCACCAGTGGCTTTTGAGCAAGTACAAGAAAAATTAACACCCCAATTTGGTTCACGCACATTTGCTTTCTTTTATGCAGTTGCTTCCAAACTTGGCTTTGGAAAGTTTGTTATAGAACCCAAATTACAAGAATTTGTATATGTGCCTATCCAAACAAACGTTTACACTGTATTTCAACCTTTCTTCCAAGATTTTGGTTACAAAGGAGTTGCTTTCTTTGCCTCTATTTATGGAACTTTCACAGGTTGGTTGTACAAACAAGCAAAAAATGGAGGAGCCATTTCAAAATGTATGTACACATATATTGTCGAAATTTTAATACTGCAGTTTTTTCAAGAAAACCTCATATTAAGTCTTTCGCTACTCTTCCAATACTTGATAGTCTTTACATTTATCTTACAAAAGAAGATAAAATTTGTAGTAAGAGCGTAATCTTCAAAAGGATATTTACAAGATGAATATATTTGTCATAATCGTACTTTACAACCCAACTGAAGAAGATTTGCAACATACCAAACATGTGGCAGAAATCGAAGCAGGATTTATTATAGATAATTCCGAAAAAGCATCACTTCCTAACAAAATAGGCAAGATGAATTATATCTGTAATAAAAAGAATTTGGGCATTGCGGAGGCACAAAATATGGCATTACAAAAGATTATCTCAGAAGATTCCGAATCGTATGTTGTGTTTTTCGACCAAGATTCAAGGTTTATTCCAACCTATGCAAAAGATATTGTTGCCGAATACATCAAAATAAAAAAAGAAATTCCCAATTTAGGTTTATTGGGACCAACCGTATTGAATAAGGAAACAGGAAAAGAATATAAATCAGCATTCCATGATGATACTGAAAATATAAATAATTTTATTCCTCGCCGTGATATTATTTCTTCAGGAAGTTGTATTGATATAGATACATTAAAAAAGGTAGGGTTAAACGATTCAGCACTCTTCATTGACTTTGTAGACTTTGAATGGTGCTGGCGTGCTAAAAAATTAGGGTTTATATGTGGCATAACCGCTAATATTTGTATTGAACACAAAGTTGGTTCTAATGAAATTTCAATTGGTAATCATCATGTTATCATATCTTCCCCCATTAGAGAATATTATACTTACCGAAATTATCAATGGTTAGTAAGACGAAACTATGTGCCATTGCAATGGAAAATAGCGCAAGGAGTTAAGCAATTCTTACGTTTTCTCTATTTCCCATTTGTTGTAAAAAATGGTAGAAAACATTGTAAATACATGATATTGGGCTTTAAAGATGGTATTTTAAACCGACAAAAAATTGCACAATGAAAATAGGAGCATTAGTAATACTTTATAATCCGACAGAAGAAAACATTACCAATATTGTCAATTGTTTAGAAAAACAAGTTGATAAAATATGTATGGTTGATAATTCTGACAAAGATAATTCTCATTTATTAAGTATAGATGAGAAGATTATTTATTTTCCATTATGCCAAAATGTAGGCATTGCAGGAGCCCAAAATAAAGGAATAAAATATTTCATCGAACACCATTTCGATTATATTATTTCATGCGACCAAGACACAACCATAAACCAGGATGTTGTTAAAAGATTATTATCAACAACTTTACAACTTAAAAGCCAAAATATCAATGTTGGAGCAGTTGCCCCTATTGGCATTGACCATAACACGAAAAAGCCATTAAGTTATTCAACACCAAAAATAAAAGATATAACCATTGGTAATTTAAACCTTATGGAAGTTTATCAGACGATGAACTCTATGTCGCTTATTAGTGTTGATTTATTTAAAAAAATAGGACTAATGGACGAAACTTTATTCATAGATGGCGTTGATTGCGAATGGTGCTGGAGAGCCAAACACCTTTTGAGCGCGCGTTTCTTCTACGATTATAACATTAAGATGAACCACACTTTGGGCATATCTACCAAAAAAATAGGAGGACGAGAAATCCACATAACACCATCATTTAGAATGTACTATCAATATCGAAATTTTATATGGCTTGCGCAAAGGAACTACACGCCCAAAAGGTGGATAATAAGAAATGGTATTAAATACTTTTTTAAATTTTTTTATTATACAATAAAAAGTACTAACCGCCGTTCTTATATTAAAAACATTCTAAAAGGAATACGTGATGGAATATCAAGTCAAACAAAAAATTAATTTTTCTGTTTTAATGTCTGTCTATGCCAAGGAAAATCCAGAATGGTTGCGCCTTAGCTTAGATAGTGTATTTCATCAAACTCTTCCTCCTAATGAGGTTGTTCTTATAGAAGATGGACCTATTACGAAAGCACTTTCAGATGTTATAGAAGAGTTTAAATCCAAATACCATACACTTAAAGTTTTTCCACAAAAAGAAAACAAAGGTCTTGGGACAGCTCTTAATATTGGTTTGCAACATTGCTCCTACGAATTAGTAGCTCGTATGGACACAGACGACATTTGTCGTCCCAATAGATTTGAAAAACAAATAGAACTTTTTGAAAAAGATGCCGACTTAGATATTTGCAGTTCGCTAATAGATGAATTTGAAGGTAACATAAAAAATATTCGCTCTCAACGTCTATTACCTGAACATCATGAAGATATTATAAAATATGCCCACCAACGTTGTCCTGTAAACCACCCCACTGTAGTTTACAAAAAAAGCAAAGTTCTTGCAGCAGACGGCTATCAAGGTTTTCCCGAAGACTATATCTTATGGATAAACATGATTATGAATGGTTGTAAATTTTATAACTTGCAGGAAAGTTTGCTATGGTTTCGGTTTTCTTACGATGTTTATCGAAGAAGAGGCGGCTGGAAATATGCAAAAAACGATATAAAAGCACAATGGAATTTCTATAAAATGGGGTTCACTTCATTTTCAGAATTTCTCACAAATGCTATTATAAGAGGAATTGTCCGCTTAGTTCCCAATTCACTTCGAGTTTTTACTTACAAATACCTTTTAAGAAAAAAATATGACAGAACTTAGACATTTACAGTTGGTCATTTTGCATATAATGAAAGATATTGATGCGCTTTGTGCCAAAAACAATATCGAATATAGCTTAAACGGAGGCAGTGCTATCGGTGCTATACGTCATAAAGGTTTCATTCCATGGGACGACGATTTGGATATACAAATGACACCTACCAATTATAAGAAATTTATCAAAGTGTGTAGAGAGCAACTTGATAAAGAAAAATATTATTTTGCAGAAGGTACTGTGGATTGGCCACTCGATTTTTGCAAAATAAAACTACGTGGCACAAAGATGATTGAGACCGAAGGTTATGGTGGGAAAGAAAATGAATTAGGAATATTTGTTGATATTTTTCGTGTCGATGGTGCTGCTCCTACTAAATTAGGAAGATATTGGCAATATTTTTGTGCAAAATATAGAACAGCTTATCTCATTAATCAACGTGGATATAATTCTGCTTCTCTCTTTAAAAAAATAGTAATGTTCCTCTCTTTTCCACAAAAATTCAAGCCTATCCGCAATTTTTTCAAACATGAAAAAGAAAAATATAATGGCGAAGAAACAGGTTATTATGGACTTTTATCTGAATATACAAAAGTAAACCATTGCTTTTTTCCAAAACATATTTTTACGAATGGCACTATAAAAGTAGATTTTGAAGATACTAAATTGTCTATTTTAAAAGAATATGATGCTTATTTAAAGCAAGTTTTTGGCAATTATATGCAACTCCCTCCTTTAGAAAAACAAGTTTGTGAACATCACAACGGAGTAGATTTTGGTCAGTATTAAATAGCAGTAAAAGATTTCAAAGAAAATGCAAGCAATAATTTTAGCAGCAGGAATGGGTCGCCGTCTTGGCGAAATGACAAAAGAAAATACAAAATGTATGCTTTCTATTAATGGTAAACGCTTAATAGATAGAACATTGGAACAATTAGCAAATAATGGCATACAAAAAGTTATCATTGTTGTTGGCTATAGCGCAAAAAATCTTATCGAACATATTGGAAACCGATATGAAAAGTTTTTTGATATAGAATTTATTAACAATCCGATATTTGATAAAACAAACAACATCTATTCGCTTGCACTTGCAAAAGAGAAGATGATTGAAGACGATACCATTCTTCTTGAATCTGATTTAATATACGAAGAAAGTGTCTTGCAAATGGCTATTGAAAGTCCCTACCCTAACCTCGCATTGGTTTCTAAATGGGAATCATGGATGGACGGAACAGTTGTACAAATTGATGACCAATATAATATTATTAATTTCATCAATAAAAAGGCTTTCAGCTACAGAGATGCAGAAACTTATTACAAAACGGTCAATATCTACAAATTCAGCAAAGAATTTGCTAAACAAAAGTATATTCCTTTCTTAAATGCTTATTGTGAAGCACAAGGAAATAATGAATATTACGAACAAGTATTGCGTGTAATAGCATTTCTCAACTCTCAAGATGTAAAGGCATTACCTATTGGTAATAAGAAATGGTACGAAATTGATGATATTCAAGATAAGGATATTGCAGAAACAATTTTTGCCAACAATGATGACGAACAACTTGCAAAAATGAATAAGCGCTATGGTGGTTATTGGCGTTTTCCACAATTATTAGATTACTGTTACCTGGTAAATCCTTACTTTCCACCTAAACGAATGCTGGAAGAAATGCGTGCTAACTTTGACACACTCCTCACTGAATATCCTTCAGGAATGGGTGTAAACTCCTTGCTTGCAGGAAAATATTTTGGTATCAAACAAGAATATACAGTAGTAGGAAATGGTGCTGCCGAACTTATAAAAAGTCTTTTGGAAAAAAATACAGGCAAAATAGGTATTGTACTTCCTACTTTTGAGGAATATTCTAATCGATATTCTAAAGCGGACATCGTTGCTTTTGTCCCTGACAACAAGGATTGTGCTTATAATTCATCGGATTTAATAAAGTTTTATGATAATAAACCTATAAAAACTTTGCTTCTTATCAATCCTGACAACCCTTCGGGCAATTTTATTCCAAAGAAAGAAGTTTTAGAATTAGCAGAATGGACAAAAAATAAAGGTATCAAATTTATTGTTGATGAATCTTTTGTTGATTTCTCCGATGACTTCCGCAATAATTCACTTCTTGATAACGCTACACTCAGCACATATAAGCATCTTTTTGTTATGAAAAGTATTTCAAAATCGTATGGTGTTCCAGGTTTGCGCTTAGGCATTTTGGCAAGTTCTGATACCCAAACCATTGATTACATAAAGAAAGATGTAAGTATATGGAATATCAATTCATTTGCTGAATTTTATATGCAAATCTTTAACAAATACAGCAGTGCCTACGATGCTGCCTGCGAATGTTTCATTGCAGAACGCACTCGCTTTGCAAAACGATTGGAAGAAATAAATTGGCTTCGAGTAATTTCTTCGCAAGCCAACTATTTCCTCTGTGAAGTTAAAACACCTCATACATCAGCCGAAATAACAAAACGACTTTTAAAAGAGCATTCTATACTTATCAAAGATTGTAATAGCAAGCAATCGTTAGAAAACAAAAATTTTATACGAATAGCAATTAGAAACGAAATAGATAACGAACAGCTTATTAAAGCTTTTAAACAGCTGTAAAATTTTAACAAATATAAAAATACTTAAATTCGTATTTTTAGTAACTTTACAGACACATTTAAATAAAATAAGAAATGAAAATTTATATACTAATTAGTCTTTTAGCCTTTACTTTGAGTACCACATGCGGCTTTATTTTTATCCCTCGCATCTTAAGATATTGCAAGGATAGAAAACTATACGATATACCTAATCAACGAAAAGTACATAAAAATGCCATTCCACGATTGGGTGGCGTTTCATTTTTGCCGAGTATGCTGATTGCTACGATTATAGCTTTATTGGCTTGGTCGTATACCAACGATGGAAAGAAAATAGAAATTAGCCCTTGGACTATCTATTTTGCTTTAGGATTGTTTATCATTTACGCCATAGGACTGATAGATGATGTTTTTGGAGTAAGTGCGAAAAAGAAGTTTTTAGTACAGATTTTTGTTTCTTCTCTCCCCCCTATCGCATGGCTTTATATCAATAATTTTTATGGTTTTCTGGGCATTGAGCAAGTTTCATTTTGGGTTGGTGCGCCGCTAACGGTGTTTATTTTGGTTTTCATCATGAACGCTATCAATCTTATTGATGGCATTGATGGCTTATCGGCAGGACTTTCGCTCATTGCTCTCGTCGGTTTCTTCTATTGTTTTTTTAGTGAAAGCATTTGGATTTATAGCATTTTAATTGCTGGACTCATTGGTGTGCTTATTCCATTCCTTTATTATAATGTATTTGGAGATGCAGAAAAAGGTCAAAAAATATTTATGGGCGACTCTGGTTCGCTTACTTTAGGCTATATACTTGGTGTGCTACTTGTAAAGTTCTGTATGGATAATCCTAACGTAATGGCTTATCGCAAAGGTTCAATATTCCTTTCGGTAACTTTACTTATTATACCCATCTTCGATGTTTGTCGCGTAGTCATCGTGAGAATGCTGCACGGTTATGGCATATTCCACCCAGATAAAAACCATATTCATCATAAGTTTATGCGGGCAGGACTTACACAACATCAAGCATTAATTGCAATTTTAGCGTTCGCCATTGCTTTCATTATCCTCAATACAGTATTGTTTAATTGGATAAACTTTACTGTTACCATTCTAATAGACATCGCAATTTTTACCCTCTTCAACTTGTTGGTGTTGAATCCTTTCATCAAACGCAACAACAAACAACCCTTCCAAGAAGATTAAAGAAGATGCTGCACCTACCCTTTGTGCTGCTAAAACTTCTTGAAATGAAGCGTAACCTTGTTGCTGACAAGTGCCATTGTATTTTCCGACTGCTGAATTGTGAATGTTACAGCCATATCGTCGATGCCATAAAAAGCTAAAAGCGAAGGCTCTGTAAGCGGTTCGTCGCCGTTTTCACGGTCGTAACGATAAGGTTCTCTCAGTTCTAAAGTATTACCTTTTTTATTAAAATGGTACAAAATCCAGCTATGAGCACCCGTCTTATCCTCCAATAACAACAGCCTTCCTTGGAACGACCAAAACACTTTTTTATCTTTCAGTTCTACGCTTTGTGCACCTTTCTCAATATAAACGCATTTCCACATACCTGCTAAATCGCCAGCAGCAGTGCCATCGCCTTCGAGCGAACAAGCTGAAAAGCACAACAGAGCCACTAAAGAAAGTAAGATTATTTGTATATTTCTTATCTTCATACCTTTTTATAAATTAAATAAACCCGTCTTGGTTATTGTAAGTTGAAAACCATAATTAATACCACCGAGAATAGAACCGAAGTCCACTCCATACGCAGCCTTTACATCTATCCCGTTCAACCAAGGCAATGTAACACTATGTAGCTTATAAGTAGCTTCTGCCAAAAGGCTTACATTGTGTCGTTCCTTTGTATATGGCTCAAGGTAAGTGCCCAAACCTTCCTGCCAAGAAGCAAGAAATCGCCAATCAAAGAAAGCATTTGGCTTTCCTGCCAAACCGAGATGATAAGCCACAAATCTATTATTCGCAAACTCTATCTTTCCGTTTTCATTGTAAATGGGCGAACGATAGAGTGGATTTCCCATTGTTTGCCCCCAGTGTTGGTAGCCCGTATAAATGTAATGGTTGTAGTAATTATCTTGTCCACCAATATGGTCGGCAATGGTTTGTGTATGGTCGTGATAGATTGGTCCACTTTGATACTTTGAATAAATGTACTCTAACACTATGGTATTCAACCAACTGTCTGCACGGCGATGATATTCGAATCCTAACAACCAGTCTTTCATTCCGTATGTAAGATAGCGACGTTTCTTTTTTTGCTGCCATTCATTGCCAGTACCGTAACCATCGTAGTCGAGGAAGAACATTCCAGAGTGGTCTTCAAAGAATTTATCGGCATAAAGAGAATAGCTATTCATTTCGCCTTCGTATTTTAAGCGTGCTACCCACGACCCCAATTGGTCGCCTTCTGCATTTTGATAAGTGGTTTCGCCAATATCTGCTCCTCCTGGCAGAAAGGCTTTCCAAAAAGCTTTCAATCCTGTTTCGCCCTTTAAAGTCTCCATTCCACCACCGGCAATAGGACGATAGGCAGTGCCACCAAACAGTGAAGCCATTTCTAAACCAACCTCTAACGACCAAGGACAGAACACCTCATCGTTGCCTAATTTAAGATAGCCTGCTTTAGAATGATAGAGCACATTGTCGGCATATTTATTCTGCCGATTGGTAAAGTTGTGTTGCCACTTATCGTCGGTCATTTTCCCGTAGGCAATATGTCCCTTCAAGTGCAACCAACCATTAGCAAAAGGTAGCGTCCAATAGTCTGCCAATGCTATACGAACTTGTGGGACGGGGCGCGCATTAATGCCTAAGGTTTGCGAACCAGAGCTTAAACTATTGTTCTTTAATTGCATTGGCTGTTGTTTTGCCCCAATGGTAAGTGTACCGTGCAGCCAACGCCCTTCTATGTATGCTTGCTGAACTACAAAATTGCTGGTGTAATTTAAAGGAACTGCTACATCAACTCCATAGCCTATCCCCCATTTGTGTCCATCGTCTACAGACAAAGGTCGATAAACAGCAGTACGAATATAACCATTTGTTTTCTCAAGCGAACTAAGTCCGTATTTATTAGCATTTAGCCACAGAGGCGTTTTAGTATTAGAGAAGCTACCTTGCATCTCTACTTTATAGTTGATATTGTTAAGAATTCCTACTCTGGTTGTATCTTTCACCGTTGGTGGCACATATTGGGCAAACGATGTTGCACACATTAGAACTCCAAAAAGTGTCGATTGTATTCGTTTCATCATTATAGATGGGCTTTGCAACGCCATAATTTAAATATTTAAGATAAGAATGGTAATCACCATTTCATTTTTAAGTATAGGTGCAAATTTACATAAAAAAAATAGTCCGAACAAAAAGTTCACAAAGAGATTGGCTGCACAATAAGGTAGAATCTACAATATGCGAATTGTTCTGACAAAATACAAGATATTTAGTTCGATTGAATGCATTGTATAGATAGTATAAAGGCCCTGTAGAATATAGATGAAGAAATTATTAATAGTGTTTATTTTTTTACTCACAAACCAAATAGAATACCTCAGAAATTTAGAAAAACTGTCAGTTTTTTGCTACTCTCATCTCAGATATCTGTAACGCTCGTCTTAGATATCTATCGCATTCGTCTCAGATATCTATCAGTTGCAAATTAGATATCACAAAAAAAAACAACTGTTATAGGCTTATATCGTAATATCTGAAAGAGAATTATTCTGATGAGAATTATGATTTTTTTATTATATCAATAGAATTAGAAAATATCTTGTGTGTAAACTTTCTTTCTTATATCGCCCTATTCATTATTGTAAATGTATAACTTTTTATTTGCTCTTCTTTCTTTAAAGCGCAAATCGGCAAATATTGAATACGGAGAAAGCTATAATAAATGAATTATAAGTATTGTATTCTAAAGGGGCAATAAAATGGTTTTACTCTATCTCCCAAATACTTTCTATATTCAAGATAAACCGTGTTGGTTGCCATTCTACAAAAGAGAATATATAGAGGAGAGTATTATTGAACAGATAATATGTACTTAAACCTTCGGACGTTTTATACGAATCGATAACAATATTATCTGACTTTAAGTTTTCCGAAGCAACCACTGTGTTAAAGTCGTTTACGCTTATTCTATCTTTCAACTTCCATAACGGATTGTTGTATATATCAAGTAACCTTATTTCCTTACCACCAACCACGAATGTTTTATCCCAACAATCGTTGTCGTAACCATCAAAAAGGTTCTGCTTTATTTGTTGTACTAATTTTATCATATTCTTATATATATAGTTTACTTTAAGTGTGCCGCTTGTTTCTTAAGCTTTTGTTGCCTTTAAAAAGAGTCCACTAATCTGATTGCTTTAAATACTCCAATAGTTCTTTTTAACCATTATGTACAACACTATGAGCTGTATCGCTATAGTTTTATTGTTTTACAATGTGGAATTATTGATAAGTGCAAAGGTAGAAGAAAAAATCTATATGCAATAACAATGATGAGGAAGAAACAAGATATAAGTGATTTTATAAGATAGGAAAAGATAGTAAACTCTACATTAACCCACAATGCTTGATATTGGCAATACAAGTTCGTTTAGATCCATCATTGCATTGATGAGCGATATAGATTGAAACGAACTTAGGTTGGTTATACACACTTCTTGTTCTATCAACCGTCCTGCATCGATCAATTGGGCACGTCGGGTACCGTTAAGTAAAGGCGTTGAAGGTGTTACCCATTGTGTTCCATCGAAAAGAGCAATATTGGTATAAGACGTATCGGTTATGTGGTTTCGTTTCACAATAATTATTTCGTCTGCTCCATCTGCTTGCGATTTAAGTTGGTTAAGAACACAACGATTGGTATTTTTATATGTGTACTCTATGTCGTCGTTAATTACTAACCTAAGTGTTTCCACCTTTTTTATATTATAAGGTGTACAAGAAAGGTTGTATATATTGTAGCCATCGTATTCAAAACGTAGCTTTGCCCTTTCTGTTTGTGTGGCTGCAATGGCTAAAAGTCTGTTTACGGGGATTGGCGTCTGCACATTCCAAAAATGTTTTCGTGTGCGCATTACTCGTGTCAGATGGTAGCCGAGATTTATTATTCTGCCCTGCTCCACACACATTGTCTCAATAAATTGGCACATATACCTTTTCTATTATCTCGTTATACTCATCGTTGTTGTTGCTCTGTGCTGTAATTCCTCCCCCTGCTTTGTAGAAAAGTTGCTTTCCATCGGTATCAATAAAACGTATCATTACAGCACTATCAAGGTTTCCATTCGCCCAATGTCCCATTATCCCCGTGTAGAAACCACGCTCGTAGTGTTCGGCTTCTGCAATTATACGAGTAGTTATGGGTTTTGGTGCACCTGTAATTGAACCAGCAGGCAGCAGGTTAAAAAGCATTTCGCCTATGTTCGTACGATAATATGGGAGAAGCTGTCCCACTATTTCGGAACTTGTTTGCAGGATATCGCCTTTATTCGTGGTTAGCTTGTCGATGTATCGATACTTCTCTACGCTTACTTTGTTGGCAACAATGCTTAAATCGTTTCGTATCAAGTCTACAATAGTTGCATGTTCTGCAGCTTCCTTCGCATTGTTCATTAACACATTGGCTGCATTGGGCACACTAGCAGCAATAGTACCTTTCATTGGAAACGAATGAATGGTTTCTCCTTCAATGCGGACGAATATTTCTGGAGAAAAGCATACGAACTTATCTTTAATCCAACAACGGTATTTGGCAGTGGAACGCAGGAATATATCTCGCATCGTAAGATTTGTTTGGACAGGAATTTTGCAAGTTAAGTTTGCCAAATAGCAATTCCCATTACGTTGGTTAGCCTTCACATATTCAATACTGCGTTGATACTTCGCTCTATTAGGTACTTTTAAATGCCATTCAACAGGCTTATTATTTATAACTTCGTTGTTTGGAACATTGTTTATCATAGGAAAAGCATAAAGCATTTCAGAAGCATCAACGTGTTCAATCTCCTCTATATATGCTTGTTGCATATTGTAGCTAATGACAAAAACAAATGGTTTGTCAGCGTTTGCAAGGTCGTTAATGCGTTGCTGTGCTTCTCGCTGATTGTAGATCTTCATTCTTTTACAGTATCGTTTACAATTAAAACATTAATATTACGATGCAAAAATACAATAATTTGGTAAGACAAACAACCTTCAAGTCGGTTTTTGCGTGTTATGCAAGGCAATTATATATACCTATTTACAGGTTAATAAAAACAAACATTATCAATAACACTAACTATAAACAAAAAAGATTGGACCGTATTGGCCCAATCTTTATAATCTATAGACTTGCAAATTACTTTATTCGGTTATGTTTGGTGCTTCCAAACCAAGACCCTTCTTCTTGTCTACAGCCTTTAGGATAATACCTATAATCAATGCGGCAACACCAAGACCGGCTAACATAAGCAATGGATTGGTATAATCGTATTTAGTAGGGTCGGTTTCTCCAACATTAGAATTGTCGAGCACTTTACCAATTAGCAATGGGAACAACCATAAACCAATGTTCTGAATCCAGAATATAAGTGCGTATGCAGAACCTATAATCTTTGGATCGACAAGTTTAGGAACACTTGGCCACAACGAAGCAGGAACAAGTGAGAAAGAGGCTCCGAGGACAAGAATTGTTAAATAAGCAACTATTACACCACCAATAGCATGTCCTTTAAACATTGGAAGGATAAATGCAAATGTAAGGTGGCAGCTAATGAGTAATAAAGCACCCAAGATTAGCATAGTAGCAGCCTTACCCTTATGGTCTACATAGCTACCAAGAATAGGTGTAATACCTACTGCCAACAATGGGAAAACTGCAAAGATAGATTCTGCAGACTGACGCATATAACCCATATAGCAATAAGCAATTAAGAAAACAACCGATAGACAAAGAATAGAGTACTTAACTTTCTTATTCTTCATAAAGTTGAACATAAACGCAGTAATAGCTACTACCAACATAATACCATACTGTATAATGGTTACTTCTGTTGAAGCCCAGAAAGATCCCTTATCAACAGGAGTAAAGGTAAGATTACACTGCAACATATTTACTGCATACTTCTGGAATGGGAAGATTGCAGAATAATAAAGTACACAAAGTAAAGATACCAACCAGAAACCCATACTTCCAAGTATCTGACCGAGGTCGCTAATCTTAAATGGTTCGTCTTGTTCTTCCGCCTCACCTGTTTGAGAGTCAAGTTTCTTATCCATAAAGAAATAAGCAACAAACATCATTACAGCAATACAAATAAGAACAACACCAAAAGCTACTGAACGAGATACATCAACATTACCACCTAATTTTGCAAAGAAAGGAGAGAATATCATACAAGTAGCAACGCCTAAACGAGCAAATGCCATTTCAGAACCCATTGCAAGTGCCATTTCTTTTCCTTTAAACCATTTCACAATACCGCGTGAAACCATAATACCTGCCATCTCAGTTCCACAACCGAAGAGCATAAAACCAATAGCTGCTAACTTTGCAGATGCAGGCATTCCTTCGTAGAAAGGAGAAACGCCTAATTGTTCAAACAAAGGAATATGATTTAGATTCTGATTAAACCAGACTTCGAGTTGGCTTCCCATAAAGCTTTCGCTGATAGCATAATACTTAATACATGCACCTGTAAGCATAACAGCACCAGAAAGAAGAGCCGTAAAACGAACACCCATCTTGTCGAGAATGATACCTGCGAAGATAAGGAAGAATACAAATACATTTAAGAATGTTTCTGAACTCTGCATTGTTCCGAATGCTGTTGAGTCCCAACCTCTTTGAGTAAGCATCAAGTCTTTGATTGGAGACAAAATGTCTACGAAGATGTAGGAACAGAACATTGCCAACGATAAGAGTAAAAGAGCTGTCCAACGTGCAGCAGCAGAGTCTCTAAGAGTTTTTTTAATTTGTTCTGTCATAATATATAATTGTTTTTCTTATTATTGATAAAAGTTTCTTTTGTATTTATTTCTTCAACCAACGGTCGAGCCAGTTAAAGAATGTACGTTGCCATAATACACTGTTTTGTGGCTTCAATACCCAATGGTTCTCATCAGGGAAGAGTAATAACTCGGCAGGAATACCACGTAAGCGAGCTGCATTAAATGCTCCCATTCCTTGTGTTGCATTAATACGATAATCTTTTTCTCCATGAATGCAAAGAATAGGAGTATCCCACTTATCTACATCAAGATGTGGACTATTTTCGTATGTACGAGTTGCAGCTGCTGTGCGATCCTTATTCCAATATGCATCATCGTATTCCCAATTGCTAAACCAAGCTTCTTCAGTATCAGTATACATACTTTCGAGGTTGAATGCTCCATCGTGTGAAATGAATGCTTTGAAACGTTTGTTATGGTGTCCTGCCAAATAATAAACAGAGAAACCTCCGAATGATGCACCAACAGCACCTAACCTATCTTTATCTACAAATGGAAGATTATTTGCAGCATCGTCTATTGCCGATAAATAATCTTTCATACATTGACCTGTCCAATCGCCACTAATTTCTTCATTCCATTCGCTACCAAAACCGGGCAATCCTCTACGATTTGGTGCAACTACAACATAACCATTTGCAGCCATTATTTGGAAATTCCAACGATAGCTCCAGAATTGTGATACTGGACTTTGTGGTCCACCTTCACAGAAAAGAAGAGCAGGATATTTTTTATTAGGATCGAAATGAGGAGGAGTAATAATCCATACCAACATATCTTTTCCATCAGTAGTTTTTACCCAACGAGATTTAACATCACCAAGTGCAAGTTGGTCATAAATATGTTTATTTTCAAAACTCAACTGCACTTGTTCGCTTTGTTTATCTTTCTTTGCTGGTATAATGGCAAATATTTCGTTTGCACTTTTTATACTTTGACGCAATCCTAATAATTTTTTACCACTATTGCCTAAGAGTGCAATTGAAACATAGTTATGATCGCCATCTGTTAATTGTTTAACTTCGCCCTTCAAATTAGTTTGATATGCATTTACTGTTGCATGCCAAACACCTATAAAATAAAGTTCTTTTGAATTTGGAGCCCAAACATAATCATCTACATTCGAATCGAACTTTTCTGTTACATAAGTCTTTTTCCCCGTACTAAAGTCGTAAACACAAAGACGATTACGATCGCTTTCATACCCATCGTTCTTCATACTTTGCCATGCAATATACTTTCCATCAGGAGAGAACTTAGGATTTACATCGTAACCTACATTGAAATCACCATTTTGATGATTCACCTTTTGATTACGAAGCGACTTTGTCATATTTGTTTCTGGCTCAACATAATCAGCAGGTTTACATAAATTCACTGTTTTCTTTGTGTCTATATTGTAAAGGTATATGTCTGCATCGGTTGATACTGCATATTTCACACCTTCTTTCTTTCTACAAGTATAGGCTATCTGTTTTGAATCTTTACTCCAATCGAATTGTTCTATTCCACCAAATGGTGCAAGTGGACTTTCGTAAGGTTCACCTTCTATAATATCCACATCGTTCTTACTAATACCATTGGCAGTAACTTCTGCAACAAACGGGTGTGCTATAGTTTCTACATAATGATCCCAATGGCGATAGTTCATATCTGTTATAAGACGACCTGAAGCTTTTGGAAGGTCGGAAGGATTTTTCTTAATTGTACCATAATAAGGTATACTCTTTATAAGTAGAACCTTCTTTCCATCTGGCGAGAAGCGGAATCCTTCTATTTCTATATCTGAAGATGAAAGCTTTTTACGATTAGTTCCATCAGAATTCATAGACCAAATTTGTCCATCAAGAAGAAAAGCAATGGTATGGTTATCTAACCATACAGGACTTCCTTCGCTCTTTGCAGATGTTGTTAGCTGACGTACATTCTGTCCATCGGAATCCATTACACAGATTACTTGGTGTCCTCTATTTTCTTTTACACTATAGTAACCCACTTGGTAAACAATTTTATTACCATCAGGAGAAGCTTGTGCACTCCCAATTCGTCCCATAGCCCACAATGTTTCGGGAGTCATAACATCTTTACTAAGTGTTATGTTATGCTTTCCGATGTTGGTTGCTTCTTGAGCATTTACAATTCCACCATTCATAACAAGTGCAGCTGTAATAGCAATTGAAACATTTTTGTTCATAATTTTAGTTATTTATTTTTATTTAGGTTCTGCCTTTTGCGTTCTAATTCTGCCTGTTGTTTTTGTTGCATCTCCTGAATAGCCTGCATACGTGCAGCTAATCCGCTTTTTTTCTTTGGATTTTTCTTATTTTCCTCACGTCGAGCTTCCAATATTGATAGTAACTTCTCGTCATTCGTTGTTTTACGCAATGTCCACATTATAGCAGCTGAGAAGAACAACGATACAAAATAATAGAAATTCAAACCTGAAGAATAGTCATTAAACATAAAGAAGAAGAATACAGGCATTAAAAACATCATATACTGCATTATTTTCATCTGGTCGGCTTGTTGTCCAACCATTTGGTCTTTCTGTTGTTGCATTGTAAACCATGTATAAAGAATATTAGCAGAACAGAAAAGAATACAGGTTAATGAAAGATGGTCTCCAATTAACCACAGATTTTGATTCCACGAAATAATAGGATCGTATGTACTTAAATCGTTTATCCATAAGAAACTTTCACCTCGCAACTGTATTGCATTTGGAACAAAATTGAACATTGCAATCCAAATAGGCATCTGAATAAGCATAGGCAAGCAACCTGACAATGGACTAACGCCATATTCAGAATACATTTGCATCATTGCTTGCTGTTTCTTCATCTGGTCTTCTGGTTTATTGTACTGCTTTGTTGCCTCGTCAAGTTTTGGTTTTAGTACGCGCATTTTAGCAGAACTCATATAACTCTTCTTTACCATTGGATAAGTAATAAACTTCAAAAGCAATGTAATGAGAATTAATACTACGCCCATTGGGAAGAATTTGCTTAACCAGTCAAACACATAGATTGTAAACCAACGATTAATAATACGGAATAAAGGCCAACCAAGGTTTACCAATTGTTGCATTTCAAGATCTTTTCCAAAATGACTTTCTTTATCGATACTTTGCAATAAACGGAAATCATTTGGTCCGAAGTAAAATTCGAAGTCTGAAGTTTTTACTCCAGTTGGATCGAATATGGTGCTTAAATTTGCTTGATATGATTTCAGATAGTGTGTTTCTTTTGCTAAAGGTGTACTTTTTAAATTGGCACCTGTAGTGAAACCATCTTTAGAAATGATTACTGCAGAGAAGAATTGATTTTTAAATGCAACCCAATCGATCATTTCTTCTGTTTTTTTATCATCGTCTTGTGCTTCACTTAGATGTTCTACGCCACCACCAGTTTTTTTATAAGTAACTGTTGCATAACGATTTTCAAAAGAATGTCCAAGTTCTTGTTGCTTGCATTTATCTTGCCAATCTACAATTAATTGATTTTTCCCAGGATTAAACAAACCATTCATTCCTGTTGCCTTTACATCTAAACGCAACATATAATTTTTGGTTAGTTTATAATCTAAGGTCAGTGTTTTACCATTTCCAGCAGCAGCTGTTAATGTTAGTGTAGAGTCGGTTAAATTTGATGGGGTGAAATAAAGATTTTGTGTTTCAATATTTTGGTTCTTAGTAGCCAAAATGAAATTTAAATTCTGATCTGCCTCATCGAAAAGGGTAACATAATTTTTATCTGTTTTGCGATCTTTACTTGCAACATTATGTCCTTTGTATCCCTTTATAATAGCTTTTCTTACTACTCCACCTTTTGTATTAAATGTGAGTGCTATTTTTGAGTTTTGCAACACAATATCTTTTGCAACACCTTTTGTTGCTGTATAGAATAAAGATGTTGTATCTGTATTAGCTGTGTTTGTTTTATTTGCCGCTTTAGAAGCTTCTTGCTTTTGCTCTGCTATTTTTTGAGCTTTTGCAATAGAATCTTTTACAAACTCAACACGTTCCTGAGCAATTTCTTCATCTGAAGGAGTTTGCCACCATGCAAAACCAAAAAGTACCAGGGCCATAAGCACAAACCCTGTGATAGTATTTTTATCCATTTCTTATTTTTTCTTATTTTCTATTGCCGTCTTAATAAAATCGAGGAAAAGTGGATGTGGTTTTAGTACGGTTGATTGATATTCTGGGTGGAATTGTGTACCAATAAACCATTTTAAAGATGGTATTTCTACTATCTCCACAAGATCACTTTCTGGATTGCGTCCAACACACATCATTCCATTTTCTTCAAATTCTTTCTCAAAATCGTTATTGAATTCGTATCTATGGCGGTGTCGTTCACTAATACATGCTTGTTTATAAATATTAAATACACGAGAATTTTGTCGTAATACGCACTCATAAGCACCAAGGCGCATTGTACCTCCCATATTGGTAATATTCTTTTGTTCTTCCATAATGTCGATAACATTATGTTCGGTTTTCTCGTCCATTTCGCGCGAATTAGCATCTTTATATCCTAAAACGTTGCGTGCAAACTCTATTACCATCATTTGCATTCCTAAACATATACCAAAAGTTGGTATATTATTCGTTCTGGTATATTTTATAGCCACTAATTTTCCCTCGATACCTCGTTGTCCAAATCCTGGACATACAACTACTCCATCAAGATTTTTCAATTTTTCGGCTACATTTGCTTCTGTTAGATGTTCTGAATTTACAAAATGCAGAATAGTTTTATGGTCGTTGTAAGTTCCTGCTTGTAAAAGTCCTTCACGAATACTTTTATAAGCATCTTGTAAATCGTATTTTCCAACAAGTCCAATGTGCACTTCTTTTGTTGCACTACGCAATTTATCAAGGAAGTTTTTCCATGGTCCTAATGTTGGAGCTGGTTTTACTTCTTCTCCACATTTACGCAATATTGCTGCATCAAGACCTTGTGCCTGCATATTTACTGGAACTTCGTATATGCTTGGCATATTTTCGCTTTGCACAACACAGTCTAAATCTACATTACAGAAAGCTGCTACCTTCTTTCGGATATCGTTATCAAGATGTCTGTCTGTGCGTAAAACCAAAATATCGGGCTGAATACCTACACTTTGTAGTTCTTTTACACTGTGCTGTGTTGGTTTTGTTTTCAATTCGCCGGCAGCACTAAGATAAGGAACGTATGTAAGATGCAAATTTATGGCACGTTTTCCTAATTCCCACTTCATTTGTCTGATAGCCTCTAGAAAAGGAGCTGATTCTATATCGCCTATTGTTCCACCAATCTCTGTAATAACAAAGTCGTAATGGTATTTTTGACCTAACTGTTTGATATTCCGCTTTATTTCATCGGTAATATGAGGTACTACTTGAATTGTTTTTCCAAGATAATCTCCATGTCTTTCTTTATCAATGACGCTTTTATAAATGCGTCCTGTCGTCATAGAATTGGCTCTTGTAGTTTGAATTCCTGTAAATCTCTCATAATGTCCTAAATCAAGATCGGTTTCCATACCATCAACTGTAACATAGCATTCACCATGTTCATAGGGATTTAATGTTCCTGGATCTATATTAATATAAGGATCGAACTTTTGGATAGTAATATTGTAACCTCTTGCTTGAAGAAGTTTTCCAATAGACGACGAGATTATTCCCTTTCCAAGTGAGGAAACTACACCGCCTGTTACGAAAATGTACTTTGTCTCAGTCACGATTATTTCTTTTTATTTATTGTTCCTGTGTGGAAGGAACCAATTTTCAACTTGCAAAGATAGTAAAAAACTAATGAACTTCCACTTAATATACTGTTTTTTATAATAGAAACTAAAATATTCTATAAAAACAGAAGAATAACAGTAAAGAACTTTTATTGCGCCTGATAAAACTTTTCTTCGCCAATTTATTTCATCGCAGGAAAATAAGTGGCATATTATTCTAACATTATTTGTTGTTTTGTGCCCCGTTATATAGCACGTATAACAAAAAAGAATGTCTAAAGAAATATCTAATATAACAGAAGAAATGAATAGTAAAATCTGGAAAATTCAAAAGACTGAAGACTATTCAGAATTTATAATAAGAAAATAAAAATTTTTAATTATAAAATTAAAAATTATAATTAGAAATCACCTGCATTTTAATAAAAAAATAAGATTCCAATTTTTCTAACATTTATATTACATTTGATATAAACATTGCAGCATATTATTTTTCAATAACTAGTATAAAGTAAATCGGTTATTGAAAAAGTGTTTCGTCACTATTCCAATAACCGATTTAAGTTGAATTATTAGGGAGATAGGTCATTATTACAATGCACTATCGAATCCGTAATAATTATTATAATTTCAGCAAGTTTTAATCTGCAGAAAAATTAATATCTTTTTACGAATTGTATAAGACAGGTATGAGAAAACGTCCCACCTATTTCTTTTTATTGCAGATATCTATACCGTTACTTTAAAATTTAAAAACTGTCGTCTGTTATATCTTCTGCTTGTATATCAAGGTCTTCGGGGTCTGTTTCAAATGTAGTTCTATAACTTTCTTCTATGAATTTATCATCGTCAAAATCTTCATCATCGGTTTCATCATCAGAATCCTTTGGAAAATCATCATCGTCTACATCATCAAAATCAGTTTCTTCCTCCTCTGAAATGTGCGTTTTCATTTTATCGAGTTCAATATCGCTATCATCTACAGTGTTTGCTACATCTTTCACAAAAATAGCTTCTGTCCAACCACCTTTATTTATCTCGAGAACTTCGTATCCATCTGAGATTTTCTTTTCATACAATCCGCCTTTTTGTTTCAATCGGGTAGTTGGTAAAGTTGTTGTTGTAACTTCAAAGGCACTCAAAATAATATCTTGCACATTTTTTGATAAACTATCCCAACCACCACCGAAATTTCTTTCGAGAACTTCTATAAGTTTTCTTGCAGAAATATGATGAATATTGTCTTTAGTGAGGTCAGATATCCGATTTATTGGTTTTTTCTTTATTGCCCATTTTGCGACAACTCCATCGTCTAACCTTACTTGTCCAACTTTATAACCGCGTTCTTCATACTTATCTACTATTTCTTTCTTATCTACTCTAATTTCTTCAATAGTAAAAGCACTTTTAATAATATCTAGATAATGGTTTTCATTATCTTTTAGGTCAGCATCACGTTCTGCTTGAGCCCACAATCGGAATACATCATTCTCTTGAATATTCCAAACTGTAGATTTTGTTAAATTCTTCAATGAAAGTGATTTTTCTTGTTGCTTCATATCTTCTTTTTATTAACAATACCTTATAGATAGCGGTGCAAAAGTAAATACTAAAAACTAAATTTGCAAGAAAATTTTAGTAAAAATATACCTGTTACGAAAAATCAACCAAAGTGGTTGCTAAAATAAAATAGAATTCTTATCTTTGCATACAGCTATAATATAACGAACAGAATGGAACCATTAGCAGAAAGAATGCGCCCACACACACTTGACGAATATGTTGGACAAAGTCATTTAGTGGGTAAAAATGCTGTTTTGAGGAATATGATTGACTCAGGACATATTCCATCATTCATTTTATGGGGTCCACCTGGTGTAGGAAAAACCACATTAGCACAAATTATAGCTAATAAACTTGAAACTCCTTTTTATACTTTATCGGCTATTGCAAGTGGTGTAAAAGATGTACGTAATGTGATAGAGAGAGCTAAGAATGGAAGATTTTTTAATTCGCCCTCACCTATTTTGTTTATTGATGAAATTCATCGTTTTTCTAAGTCTCAACAAGACTCATTGCTTGGAGCTGTCGAAAAAGGAATAGTAACATTGATAGGCGCAACAACCGAAAATCCATCGTTCGAGGTTATAAAACCATTATTATCTAGGTGTCAAGTTTATGTTCTTAAAAGCCTAAATAAAGAAGAATTGCTTAAATTGCTTACGAATGCAATTACACAAGATATCTATCTCAAAGAAAAGAACATTAAACTTAAAGAGACCGATGCCTTATTACGATATAGTGGTGGTGATGCTAGAAAACTATTAAATATCTTCGAACTTACAATTGATGCTTCAAAACAAGACGACGAAATAGTTATTACCAATGAGCTTGTTATAGAATGTTTACAACAAACACCCCTTGCATACGATAAAAATGGAGATATGCACTATAATATTATTTCGGCATTTATAAAATCTATTCGTGGAAGTGACCCAGATGCCACACTTTATTGGATGGCTAGAATGATAGAAGGAGGGGAAGATCCACAATTTATTGCTCGAAGATTGATTATTAGTGCAGCTGAAGATATAGGATTAGCAAATCCAAATGCCTTACTTTTAGCAAATGCGGCTTTCGATAGTGTAATGAAAATTGGTTGGCCTGAAGCTAGAATTACTTTAGCCGAAGTAGCAGTTTACCTAGCCGTATCACCAAAAAGTAATTCAACTTACCAAGGAATTGGTGCAGCATTAGCAGAAGTTCGCAACAGTGGAAACCAACCTGTTCCGCTTCATTTATGTAATGCACCTACAGAATTAATGGCATCATTGGGATATCATGATGGATATAAGAACCCACATGAATATCAAGGACACTTTACAGAACAACAATATTTGCCAGATACACTTACAAATAAACGTTTTTGGAATCCACAACATTCACCACAAGAAGAAAAATACTATCAGTGGATGTTACAATGTTGGGGAGATAAATATAAAAAATAAAAGAAAATGAAAATAGTAGATTTAGATGGTTATGCAGCTAACCCTGGAGATATCTCATGGGACGGTGTAAAAGAATTAGGAGAATTTACCTTTTACGATTATTCTGAAGATAATCAAATTATAGAAAGGGCAAAAGATGCAGAGATTGTTCTTGTCAATAAAATAAATATGACAAGAGAGATTATAGAACAGTTGCCCAAATTAAAATATATTGGAGAATTAGCTACTGGTTACAACAATATAGACCTACAAGCAGCCAAAGAACATGGCGTTATTGTTACTAACATTCCAGCATATAGCACCGACAGTGTTGCACAGTTTGTTTTTGCTCACCTATTAAATGTTGCAACTCACGCAGATCATTATGCTTGTCAAACACGTAAAGGAGTTTGGAGTAGTAAGAAAACATTCTGTTATTGGGACGAACCTCTCTTTGAACTTGCAGGAAAAACATTAGGTATAATCGGATTAGGCAATATCGGAACAAAGGTTGCATGGATAGGACACATGTTAGGAATGGATATTTCGGCATATACAAGTAAAAATAGTAGTAATTTACCAGAATGGATTCGCAAGACAACTTTGGAAGGACTTTATCATACTGCCGATATCATCACACTTCATTGTCCATTAACAAAAGAAAATACACACATGATTAATAAAGAAGCATTAGCACAAATGCTACCAGGTACAATTTTAATTAATACCGGACGTGGTGCATTGATAGATGAATTAGCTGTAGCTAATGCATTAGAAGAAGGACATTTAAAGGCTTATTGTGCCGATGTTATGGAACAAGAACCTCCACGTAAAGATAATCCATTAATAAAACAGCCAAATGCTTATATTACACCACATATTGCATGGGCTACTATTGAAGCACGTCAGCGACTAATGAATATTTGTGTTGAAAATATAAAAACGTTTATAGCAGGTAACCCGCAAAATGTTGTAAACAAATAAATATCAAATTAAAATATCAACACAACACAAAAATAAACTATGACATTCAACGATCCACAATTCGCAGATGCTCTTTTAGAACTTATTGAAGGATTGGGGACATTAGCTTTCGCAATTTCAGGAATAAGGCATGCTGCAGAAAAACATTTCGACTGGTTTGGAGGATATGTATGCGGATTTGCTGTTGCAATAGGTGGTGGAACTATTCGTGATACAATATTAGGCGTGAAACCTTTCTGGACAACAGATATTCGTTATTTGTTTGTTACTGCTATTGCCTTATTTCTTGCTATAATATTAAGAAGACGTATGAAGAAACTAAACAACGCATGGTTCGTTTTCGATACATTAGGTTTAGCTTTCTTCACAATTGCAGGAATGCAGAAAACTTTAACTTTAGGATTTCCCTTTTGGGTTGCTATTGTTATGGGGTGTATTACGGGAGTTGCAGGTGGTGTTATACGAGATGTTCTATTAAACAATGAACCCGTTATTCTGCAAAAAGAAATTTATGCAATTGCAAGTGTTGCAGGAGGTGTGCTCTATTGGATACTATTAGTATTAAATTTTAGCATTACCTTTACAGTCATCACAACATTTATCTTAATCGTTCTAATTCGTTTTGTAGCTGTATATTATCATATTCAATTGCCCATATTACGAGATGAAGATTAATTTTTATATAGAAAAAATATAAAAAAAATTTGGCAGTAATAATAAAAAGTCGTACCTTTGCACTCGCAATTAAGGAACAATATAATTGCTCTAATATATGCAATTAAAAAAAATGGTTCCGTAGCTCAACTGAATAGAGCATCTGACTACGGATCAGAAGGTTGTGGGTTTGAATCCCGCCGGAATCACAAAAGAGTTCAGATATTTTTTATCTGAACTCTTTTTTTATGTCCCCTGTAGAAAATAAGGTAGAGTGTTTTGTCAATAGAAAATAAGGGGTCAGTAGAAATAGGAAAGGAAATTTTATTAATCCATATATTTTTCTTTCCTTTGCATTATGGAAGAAAAATATCTATATCAGTTAGCCGAATTCATTTTACCGAGTTTGCAGTTTCTGCTTTAAGTATTGAAAAATCAGGTTTATAAAAAATATCATTATGGATACAAAAGAAATTAAAAAACAAATAATTGAACTTGAGAGAAAAATAAATGTAAAATTCCCTGATCTTTATGTTGATTTTTTGTCTAAGATAAATGATGGTGACACTTTTGAAATAAAGAATACTGGAATATGTATGTATTCATATTCTGATTTAGAAGAGAGAAATGAGACATACCAAGTTTATGAATTTGAACCTAAATACTTTATGATTGGACAAGATGGCGATTTAGCCTTCTTTATTTTTAGAAACAATCCTAACAATAACTCAATATACTCAAATGATCTTGGCGCATTAGGATCTGTAGATATGAAAAAAGAAGCAGATAACATTTTTGATTTTATAAAGTTATTTGAATGACTATATATTAATTGTAGAATGAAAAATAATCTTAGCGTAAAACTCACATTACCAAATAAATTTGGAATTTAATTAGCATTATAAAATAAAAAGAATAAAGGCTATTGAATAAGAAATTAAAAAAGGTATCACGCATATTTGTGATACCTTTTGATTTTATTTAATCTGATTCTATTTCTACGAACTTATATTCTAACCAGAATTAAATGGATATTATTGAAGACGTTTCAATTGAACTGTGAAATGTCTCATTAATGGAGCCTCCCATTCAATTTCAACACCACGAGTAATACTTTCTCTTCTATCAAAAACGTTCTTCAAAGCAGCCGCAACAACATTCATGTGATTATCTGTATATACACGACGAGGGATTGCTAGACGTAAAAGATCGAGTCCTCCAAAGCGATTCTTACCAGTTTCTGGGTCACGATCTGCAAGCATATAACCAACTTCTACGCCACGAATACCTGCTTCAAGATAAAGTTCGCATGTTAATGTTTGTGCTGGAAATTCTTCTTTAGGAACGTGAGTAAGAACTTTGCTTGCATCTACAAATATTGCATGTCCTCCAGCAGGACGTTGATAAGGAATTCCATATTCATCTAATTTCTTTGCTAAATATTCTACCTGATGAATACGTGTTTGAAGCATATCGAATTCTGTATTTTCTTCTAATCCTTGTGCCAATGCGTTAAGATCACGTCCACTCATTCCACCATAAGTTACATAACCTTCCATTGGGATACAGAACATTTTTGCTCCTTCGAACCATTCTTTATTATTAGTAGCAATAAAGCCTCCCATATTTACTACGCCATCTTTCTTTGCAGACATTGTAGCAGCATCAGCTGCTTCATACATTTCGTGCACAATTTCTTTGATAGTCTTATCAGCATAACCTTCTTCGCGCACTTTTATGAAATAAGCATTTTCTGCAAATCTAGCAGAATCCATAATAACGGGTACACCATATTTATGACAAAGAGCACAAGTTTCTTTTATATTCTTCATACTAACGGGCTGGCCTCCTACTGTATTATTTGTAACAGTGAGTACCATAAATGGAACATTACCCTTGTTTTCTTTCAATACTTTTTCAAGTTTATTTAGGCAGACATTTCCTTTAAAAGGAACTTCTTTTTGAGTATCTTTCGCATCATCAGTTGTAACGTCAATTGCATGCGCTTTTCTGCTCTCTATATGTCCTTTTGTTGTATCGAAATGTGCATTTCCTGGTATAACATTACCTGCTTTTACAAGATGTGAAAAGAGAACATTCTCAGCAGCACGTCCTTGATGAGTAGGAATAACATATTTCATTCCAAGAAGTCGCTGTACTGTTTCTGAAAATTTATAGAAAGAGGTAGCTCCTGCATAACTTTCATCGCCCAACATCATTGCTGCCCATTGTTTATCTGACATTGCACCAGTGCCACTATCAGTAAGTAAATCAATGTAAACTTGTTCTGCTTTTAGCTGAAACACATTATAATGTGCCTCTTTTAGCCATTGTTCTCTTTCTTCACGTGTACTTTTCTTAATCGATTCGATCATCTTGATTTTCCAAGATTCAGCAAATGGTATTTCCATAATCTGATTTGTTTTTAATTGTTGTTGTATAATGGTTATAAGAATTCTATTTTCACTAAGGATAAATAGGTTTTTCCGTTGCAAATATACACAATTCTTTTCCATCTGTGTATATTTTCTGCAAAAAGTTTCTCAGATTAATAGATATTTGGAATTAGATAGCTTGTCTAGCTTATTAGAAAGTTTCACAATAGTGAGACTGAAAAAGGTCATCACCGTAGTCTAAATTTAACTTTACGATGATGACCTTTCTCTTATTTTATTATATTCTTTTGTTTTTTACAATGGGGTTTTGAATATGAATGAACGAATAAGATAGTAAGAAAGAATACCTGCAATATAACCTACAAAGGCTATCCAGGTAATTTTCTTCATATACCAACCAAAGGTTATCTTTTCTAATCCCATAACAACAACGCCAGCTGCACTACCAATAATAAGCATTGAACCTCCGACACCTGCACAATATGCTAATAGTTGCCAGAAAATTCCATCAACTGCCATATCTCCTGATGCTTCAATTGGGTACATTCCCATACTTCCTGCAACTAAAGGAACATTATCTACTATAGACGATAGCACACCAATAATTCCTGTTACAGCATAATGATTACCATCAAATACAACATTCAACGATTTTCCTAGATTCATTAATACACCAATTTCCTCTAAACATGCAACAGCCATTAAGATTCCAAGGAAGAAAAGTATGGTAGACATATCTATACGAGACAAAAGAGCTGTTACACGTTTAGAAAAACTTACACCATCTCCCTTTTTACGATGCAAATTTCTATAGAACAATTCTGTTATACTCCACAATAATCCCAAAACAAGCATAATACCTACAAATGGTGGAAGATGTGTTATTGACTTAAAAATGGGAACACAGCATAAACCACCTACACCAACCATAAATACTATTTTTCGTTCTGTACTTCCAAATTCTCCAGTTTCAGATGTTTCTGTTTCAGAATTAGTAGGTTGAGATAACTCGCCCTTTAGCATATATTGCAAAATAAACGCAGGAATAAGCATAGAAATAACAGAAGGAACAAATATTTCGCTAATAACTCCTGCTGCAGTTATCATTCCTGCATTCCACAACATAATAGTTGTAACATCGCCGATTGGTGAGAAAGCTCCTCCGGAATTAGCCGCTATTATAACTAATGCTGCATAAACCATTCTGTCTTGTTTATCGGAAATGAGTTTACGAAGTATCATTATCATAACTATACTTGTTGTGAGATTATCCAAGATAGCCGACAAAACGAAAGTCATAAAAGCTATACGCCATAATAAAGCACGTTTAGTTTTTGTTTGCATAACGCCCTTTACCCAATTGAAACCACCATTTTGGTCTACAATTTCAACTATTGTCATTGCTCCCATTAAGAAGAACAAGGTAGTTGAAGTATCTCCTAAATGTTCTATAATGAGTTTATTAACAAAATCTGTTACGTTTCCTGTCCATTCTGATACATTCCCTGCATGCATTAACTGAACAAACGGTGTTGGATCGAACATATATAATGTCCAACAGAATACAAACATCAACAAAGCTATGGCAGCTTTATCTATTTTCACTAAGCTCTCCATGGCTATCGATGCGTAGCCAAGAACAAACACGACTATAATCGCAATGGTTAAAGTAGACATTTCTTTTTATTTTATTATTAATTATTAAATTGTATATTCGTAAAAGCGCCACAAAGGTATATAAAAGATATGATGTGGAAAGTCTTTAATAGTATATTTTTGCAAAAATCATTAGATATTAGTTTATTTGTAGTACATTTGTAGAAAAATAGTGGTAAGATGGAGAAAAGAACTATAAAAGTTGTTTGTGCAATTATTCGTAAAGAAGATAAAATTCTTTGCACGCAGCGACTAAGAAAGGGTCCAACTTATATTGCCGAACATTGGGAATTTCCCGGTGGAAAAGTAAAGTCGAATGAGAACGACTACGATGCATTACGTAGAGAGATTAAAGAAGAAATGGATTGGGACATAGATGTTGGTAAACAATTAGGAAGTATTACTTATGAATATCCCGATTTTAATATTATTCTTACGGCTTACGATTGTAGGGCACACGATTATAATTTCAAGCTTTTTGTTCATCTCAATGCAAAGTGGTTGAACACCTCTGAATTTGACTCTTTAGAATGGACAGCTGCCGATAAAAAACTTATAAAGACGATATGGAAATAATTGTAGGGAAAGAAATTGAAAACGTATGCCCTAACTTTGTTGGAGCATGCGTTGAGGCAAAAGTGAAAAACTCGAATTTTTCTCAAGAACTTTGGAAAGATATTGATACGCTTGGAGAAGAATTTAGAAATAAACTTACGGTTGATACACTAAAAGAAATTTCTGGAATTGCAGCCACTCGCCATATTTATCGCATTTGCGGTAAAGATCCATCACGTTATCGCCCTGCTTCAGAAGCTTTAATCAGACGTATATTACAAGGAAAGGCTCTTTACCAAATAAATACGCTGGTAGATCTTATTAATCTTGCTTCTATGAAATATGGTTATAGTATTGGTGGCTTTGATGCAGATAAGATTATTGGAGATACCCTAAAATTAGGAATAGGAAGAGAAGGAGAACCATATAAAGGTATTGGACGCGGAACGATAAACATTCAGGGATTACCTGTTTATAGAGATGATTTTGGTGGTGTTGGAACTCCAACTTCCGACAATGAACGTACAAAAATTACTATCAACACCACACATTTGTTGGTGTTAATTAACGGATATGATGGTAATGAAGAATTAGTAAAACAGAATGCAGAATATATTCAACAACTTCTAAAAAGATTTTGCGAGAGCAACGGTGGCTCTTTCTTTATATATAAATAACTGAACACTATGCAAGAAGATAAATTAGCTATAATGCGTGAGCTTGTCAATAAACTCAATCAGGCTTCAGATACATATTATAATGGTAAAACTGAAATAATGTCGGACCATGAATGGGATTCTATTTTCGATAAACTTAAACGTATAGAGGAAGAAACTGGTATTACCCTACCCGATTCGCCTACTATTAATGTGAGTGCCGATAATATTGTTGGCGAAAAAGAAGAACACGAATTTCCTGCACTTTCGCTTGCAAAAACAAAGAGTGTTGCCGATCTTGCTAAATGGGCAGAAGGAAAACCTATTTGGCTTTCGTGGAAATTAGATGGTTTAACCTTAGTTGTTACTTACGATAACGGTAAATTATCGAAAGTGGTAACACGTGGCGATGGTCATATAGGTACTAATATTACGCATTTAGCAGCTGCTATCGAAGGAATTTTACCACGAATTAAGAACACTGGTCATATAGTTATTCGTGGTGAAGCTATTATAAGTTACTCCGACTTCAATATATTTAATATGGAAATGGGCGAAGAATATGCTAATCCACGTAATCTTGCATCGGGTTCATTAACACTAAAGAACATAAACGAAGTAAAATCTCGACATATTCATTGGATTCCTTTTACATTAGTTCATACAGATGAAGACATTGTATCGTGGGGAAATAGAATGGATTTCTTAGAAAAATTAGGATTTAAAACTGTAGAACACCAACTAATATCTCACCCTACACAGGAAAATATAGGAAATGTAGTGCAAGAATGGACCGAAAAACTGAACTCGTTTGACTATCCTGTTGATGGTTTAGTTATTTCGTTCGACGACACTATATATGCCGCATCAGGAAATGTTACAGGACATCATGCCACACGAGCTGGTTATGCTTTTAAATGGAAAGACGAAAGTGCAACAACCGAATTGGAATACATTGAATGGTCGTGCGCTGCTTCTACCATTTCGCCTGTTGCAGTTTTTAAACCTGTTAGCTTAGAAGGAACAACTGTAAAGAGAGCTAGCTTATGTAACATATCTGAATGCGAAAGACTAAGGATAGGTGGACAAGGAACAAAAATAGAAGTAATAAAATCTAATAAGATTATACCAAAGGTTATCAATGTTATTGAAACAATTGGTACATTTACTATTCCTAATTCGTGTCCAGTATGTAAAGCCGATACAGAAATAATAGAAAGCGAAAATAGTTCTACAAGAACATTACATTGTACCAATTTGAATTGTCCTGCCAAACAATTAAAAAAATTTGTACGTTTTGTTTCAAAAGATGGGGTTAATATTGATGGGCTTTCCGAACAAACCGTACAAAAATTTATTAATCTTGGTTGGGTAAAAGAATATGCCGACCTATTCCATTTAGATAAATATGCCGAAGAGCTTAGCACAATGGAGGGATTTGGCAATAAAAGTGTTTCTAACTTATTGAAATCAATAGAAAAAGCAAGAAGTGTAGAACCAAAAAAGTTTTTGTATTCCTTGTTTATTCCACTTGTTGGAATTGATGTTTGCACACGTTTACTCTCTGCATATTCGTTAACAGAACTCATTAATATAGCACAATCTACCACTAATTTTGCTGTATTTGCAACCATTTCAGGCATTGGACCGGAGAAAAGTACAAGTTTTGTGAAATGGATGCAAAACAAAAAAAATAAAGAAATAGTAGAACATCTGCTCACAGAACTTAAAATAAAAGAAGTTGTACCAACACAAAAAGGAACTCTTTGCAACGAACTTACTTTTGTTATTACGGGCGATGTGCACCACTACAAAAACCGAAACGAACTAAAGGCATATATAGAAAGTCAAGGTGGAAAAGTTACGGGAAGTGTATCGAAATCTACAAACTATCTCATAAATAATGATATAAATAGCACATCAAGTAAAAACCAAAAGGCACGACAACTTGGAATAGACATAATTTCGGAAGACGATTTTATTAGCAAATTCACAAACAAGTAGTTTCATAAAAATAGAAAAACAGTGCCCAATATAGCTTATTTATAAGTTTTATTGAACATCAATAGTTTTTAATACCCCCTGAGCAGAACAATGTTTGCTCAGGGTTTATAGTTTTTAATTTCAGTAATATTGTTTCCACCCATTTGTTTTATTCTAGAATAAGCATACGAACATATATTTATAGGTCGGGACATTCTATGCAGAATAATTACTTTGAGGAGTTCGTGAAAATTTATAATAACAAAATAAAAATCTGTAATTATAAATTTTTATTTTGTTATTATAAACCTTGTAGATTTTAATTATAAAATTTTAGGAGTATATTATGGTAAATTTTTCAGCAATAAAAAACCTTTCTTCTTTGCCGTTACATTTGTACTTTTACTCATAATTTCTACACATTTATCTATCGTTATAAATTATGTACACCTTTACCCATATAAGTTTTTTATTGTTTTTTCGAAGAAAAAATATTTTATTATCTAAAATAAAAGTATTAAATTTGCAAGAAAATAAAAATGCTCTATCAAGTAACTTGTAAAAGGTGCGGAAAGAAGTTTAGAATCTCTGTCGATAATGTGCTTAGAACCACTTCGGCTTGTCCATATTGTGGACAAAAATTGTCTATCTTAATACCAAATAAACAGACGGAAACTACAGATAGGCAAGCACTCTTAACGCAGAAAACAAGTCTCCAAAACGAAAATGTGAGACCGCTATCTGAAAATAAGTATACCAAAGAGACGGTAAAGAAGAATAATAATTGGTTTAAAACAATAATCTTCATACTGTTCTTAAGTATTCTTATTGTTGGAGGCTTTCTTTACTTTAATTGGCAACAACAACAAAAAAAAGAACTTATAAGAATTGAGCGACAACATCATCGCGATTCAGTAATGAAAGTGCGAGAAATGCTACAAGCGAAATCTGTTTTAGCCCAAAAACAAAAGCGACTACAAACAATGGCTTGCACTTTTCTCCACTCGTTCTATATAAATGCAGTTCTTTCTGGAGCAGACGTAACACAATATGAGTCGTATTTAACCAATAATTGTAAGCGCATTCTTTACGGAGATAACGAAAATGCTTTCGATTTAGATAAGCAAACAGCTTGGTGGGGATTATTCGGTACACTTTCTGGATTAGAAAATGCAGATGAACTAATTCGGAATTTAAGAATTTCCTATTACGATAAAGATTGGTATAAAGTAAGGTTATCACAAAACGGAACAACCGATCAGCGACTTATTAAATTAAAAATAGAAAACAATAGGTTTTTAATAGACGATGTAAGATAAAGTATGGTATTACGCTACTTTCAAGTTAATTGTAAACACTGCAAACGAGAATTTAGTATTCAGGCAGAAGAGGGAGTTACAGTAAAATGTAATTGTCCTTATTGTGGTACTGAATCAACAATAGCAGTTCCATTATTAGAAACTAAAAAGGTAGAACAGAAAAAACAAACGCTACAAGTTAGCAGTATAGGTAAAAAGGCCACAATCTGCTTCCTTATATTCGTTGGTATTATGCTTATTACATCAACTTTCCTATATATTCTTTTTACGGTAATATCTAACTAAATAAACAACACAGAATATGAAACAAACAAAAATAGTCTGTTCTATCAGCGACTTTAGATGCGATATTGATTTTCTACGTAAATTATTCTTCGCAGGAATGAATGTTGTTCGTATGAATACAGCCCACGCACCAGCAGAAGGAATAAAAAAAATTGTAGAAAACACACGTGCTGTTTCGCAACACATAGCATTACTTATAGATACAAAGGGACCAGAAATAAGAACTACAAGTGTTGCAAACCCTATTCCATACAAAACTGGCGAAATAATAAAAATATTTGGACGCCCCGATATAGAAACTACCCACGATATCATAAATGTCTCTTATAAAGATATTGCAAACGATGTTAAAGTTGGTGCGCATTTACTATTCGATGACGGTGCAATAGATATGGAAGTTATTGAAATTGATGGGCCAATGCTTATTGCAAAAGTAATGAACGATGGTATATTAGGAGCACGGAAAAGCGTAAATGTTCCTGGTGTCCACATAGATTTACCCGCTTTAACCGAAAAAGATATTGCAAACATAAAATTAGCTATTAATTTAGATATAGATTTCATTGCACACTCTTTTGTTCGTTCTGCAGCTGATGTTAAAGCAGTTCAAGATATTTTAGACGAACATAATTCGGATATAAAGATAATTTCGAAGATAGAAAATCAAGAAGGTGTCGACAATATCGATGAAATTATAGAAGCATCATACGGAATAATGATTGCACGAGGAGATTTAGGTATAGAAGTTCCTATAGAGCAAATTCCTGGTATTCAACGCAACATAATTAGAAAATGTATTGCAAAACGTAAACCAGTAATAGTTGCAACACAAATGCTCCATACAATGATAAATAACCCTCGTCCAACACGCGCAGAAGTAACCGATATCGCAAATGCTATTTATGGTTACACAGATGCACTAATGTTAAGTGGAGAAACTGCAAGTGGAAAATACCCAGTTGAAGCTTGTCGTACAATGGCAACAATTGCAGAACGCGCAGAAAAAGATGCACACCGAGAAGGATTTTTAAAAATTCCACTTAGCGATGATATGGGACAAAGAGAATTTTTAGCTAAATGTGCCATCGAAGCAACCGAACATCTGGGCGTAAAAGGCATTATAACAGATGGCGACACTGGTAAAACCGCACGTAATTTAGCAGCCTTTCGCGGACCAAATCCTGTATTGGCAATTTGTTATCACGACAAATTGCAACGTTGGTTGAATCTTAGCTATGGATTAATCCCAATATACCAACAAGAAAAAAAGTCGAAACACGAACTTTTTAAAGCTGCTCTACGAATGTTGCGCCAGAGAAAATATATAGCACCTAACGATAAAATAGCTTACATTTCTGGAGAAATGGGCAAAGGAGGAGTAACCACTTTCTTGGAAATAAACACAGTAAGTGCTGTTTTCGAAGACACTTATAATTCTCATTTAGACAACAGGAAGAGAATTTGAAATAAAAAAAGACAGATATAAATAAGAATTTATTATATCATACAAAAAAAGAGAGTTCCTATTTAATTAAGAACTCTCTTTTTTTATTACTTAGCTGATAATTATTTTTCAATATCAATCTTTTGTACACGACGTTCATGACGTCCACCTTCGAAAGTTGCCTTGAAAAAAGCGTCCATTATCTTCTCCGCAGTCTTATTATCAACAAATCTACCTGGTAAAACCAGTGCATTTGCATCATTATGCTGACGAATAAGTTCTGCTATATCCTTATTCCAAGCCAAACCAGCCCTTACACCTTTATGTTTATTTAGTGTAATAGACATACCTTCTCCGCTACCACAAATAGCAATAGCTGGATAAACTTCACCATTTGAAAGCGCTTCTGCCAGTGGATGGGCATAGTCTGGATAATCACAACTTAAGTCGCTGTTACAACCAAAATCTTTATAAGGCAGTTTATGTTCTTCAAGATACTGAATAACAAATTTCTTTAATGGAAGGCCAGCGTGATCGCAGGCAATACCTACTGTTTTTATTTCCATAAGCGTTAAAGTCGTTAAGAGCCTCGCAGAAATTCTGCAAGGCTCGGTTAGTGTTATGCTAAAAATAATTTAACTTGTTCATAAACATTTTGAGCTGTAAAGCCCAATTTTTCATCAAGAACTTTGTATGGGGCTGAAAAACCAAAACTATTCAGACCATAAACTGTGCCATTTGCACCAACAAGTCCTTGCAAAGTTACAGGAAGTCCAGCTGTTAAACCAAAGATTTTTGCATTCTTTGGAAGAACACTCTCTTGATATTCTACCGATTGACAACGGAATAAACCTTCTGATGGAGCACTTACTATACGAACTTTCACTCCTTCGGCTCTTAAAAGTTCAGCTCCTGCAATGCAAGTTGAAACTTCAGAACCACTCGCAACAAGTATTATATCGTAATTTTCATCAGAACCTTTTACAATATATGCCCCTTTTCTTACTAACTCGTAATCGTTTCCTTCAGGAAGATTAGTTACATTCTGGCGAGAAAGTATTAAAGCTGTTGGTGTATCAACATTGTCCATTGCCATTTCCCAACAAATAGTTGTCTCGTCTGAATCAGCAGGACGGAAAACACGTAATGCATCTTTTCCCGAATGATTCTGTAATTTCTCCATCAACCTTATTTGTGCTTCTTGCTCAACAGGTTCATGTGTTGGTCCATCTTCCCCTACTCGGAAGGCATCATGACTCCAAATAAATTTTACTGGAATTTGCATTAATGCAGCAAGACGGATAGCTGGCTTCATATAATCTGAGAAAACGAAGAAAGTTCCCATTGCAGTAATAACTCCACCATGCAACATCATACCAATACACATACAAGCCATTGTTAATTCACTAACACCAGCTTGAAAGAATGCACCAGAAAAATCGTTGCGTACAATATCTTTTGTCTTTTTCAAAAAGCCATCTGTCTTATCTGAATTAGAAAGGTCAGCAGATGAACATATCATATTTGGAACTTGTTCTGCAAGTAGACTTAAACATGTAGCACTTGCTGCACGTGTTGCTACATCTTTTTTCTGATTTATAGCTGTCCAATCTATTTTTGGTGCTTTTCCACTAAACCATTCTTTATATAGAACTGCCTTTTCTGGATTAGCTTCCTCCCATTTTTGTTCTTCTGCATGACGTTTAGCAACTATTGTTTTTAGTTCTTCTAAACGATTTGCATAAAGTTCTGCTACTTCGGGGAAAATTTTAAATGGATCGTTTACATCGCCACCTAAATTTTTTATAGTATTTATATATGCATCGCCACCAAGTGGAGCTCCATGTGTTTTTATACTATGTTCATAACTTGTTCCATCGGCCATAAGTGCACCTTTAGCCATAATAGTTTTACCAATAATAAGTGTTGGACGCTCCGTTTCTGTTAATGCTGCATCAAGTGCTTTTCTTATATCTTCTACATTATTACCATTACAAGTTAAAACATTCCAACCCCATGCCTTATATTTTGCTGCAGTGTCTTCGTTCATTACTTCATCGCACTTGGTAGACAACTGAACATTATTAGCATCGTAGAACATTATTAGATTATTTAAACCTAAATTGCCTGCAATACGCCCTACTCCTTGCGATATTTCCTCTTGAATTCCACCATCAGAAATGTAAGCATAGATTTTATGTTGCATTACTTCTTTGCCTAATCGAGCCTCAAGAAATTTTTCTGCAATAGCAGCACCTGCAGCAAAAGCATGACCTTGTCCTAATGGTCCTGATGTATTTTCAATTCCTCTCTTTATATCTCGTTCTGGATGTCCTGGAGTTGGAGATCCCCACTGACGAAATTCTTTTAATTCGTTTATTGTGAATTTATTTTGAAGTGCTAATGCCGCATACAACATTGGAGACATGTGGCCTGGATCTAAAAAAAATCTATCTCTACCTGCCCAATTTGGTTGCTCTGGGTCAAATATCAGATATTCTGAGAAAAGAACATTTATAAAATCAGCTCCTCCCATTGCACCTCCAGGGTGTCCTGACTTTGCTTTCTCTACCATTGAGGCTGCAAGTATTCTGATATTGTCCGCTGCGCGGTCCATAACTTTGTTGTTGTTCATAAAATTTAGATTAATAATATATATTTATTCTATTTGCAAATATAATGAATAATTGGGGAAATACAAAAATTCCAAATGCTTTATTGCTATTTTTTCGCATTATTTTATAATAAACTCATTGAAAGACTTTTTGTGAACACACATTCCTCGTTTGCATATATGCATTCCAAATAAATATCGACAAGTTTATTATATTTATCTTCACTTTCAATACTTTTTTAACCGAATGAAAATTGACATCGGCACACTTCTTTTTCCTCTTTAAAACCCGATTTTGTAACTCTAACAGACACTGTATTATTACATTCGTTTATACTATCTATATTGGTATAAAAGTTTAGCTTATCATTATTGTGAGATTCCATTATATAGGCTATATCAAACTTCTTAATTCGGTATTTTTTATAGTACTCAATAGGGAAAAGATCTAATATATGTTCAATATATTTTATAGAATTTACATGCCCATTTATGTCTATATCGCTATAAGTTGTAAGTATTGATTGCTGTAGCTTCAAATCATCATCTAATTTTACCCTCGAAGATTTTTTTATAGGGTTGGCATAGTCGGTTTCTAAATATTCAGAAATAGTTTCATTACTTGTTTTCAGAATATCTACAGGTTGGCGAGTTGTTGTATCTATCATTGCCCAAATGCTTTTTCCGTATCCATACACATATCCATCTTTATTGGTTATTTTGAAATTACGGTTGGTAAAATAACGCATCACGCTATCTATCCAAGTTTCTACAACAAAATCTTCATAAATAGCAGGAATTTCATCTAACTCAACAGAAAGTCTACTCAACACCCATGTCTTATTTACAGAGTTCAAATAGTTTACCCCATATCCTCTATCATTACTATGAAAGTCTGCAGCATTCAGAAGATTATTTCCTAAATGCCCGATAAATAAATGCTTTGTGAAATCACAATGAAATGGCTCTGCAACAAAATTATATTTGCCTATCTTTGGTAAGTTATTCATATCCGATATACGATTAATTATATACTCTTGCAAAAATAACGATATTCTTATGAAAATTTGCATAGCGTATATATTAATTTCGTTTTATACGGAAAATTTAAAACAACCTATTTAAACGAGATTATGAATCGCACCAGAATAGAATATATAGAAAAAACAGAGAAGATGATTCTATGAAAAATATATTTGTACTAAATAAAAGACTGCAAAAATATGATTTGATTTCAATAAAAATATAATAATAAAATCTTATTTTATAATTACAAAATTATTTTTTATAATTATAAAATTTAGAGACTTTAATCGCAACCAAGGTTATACATAGTTTAGATAATTTTATTACTCACTATGTAAAACAAAAATCCCCAGTACTTTCGTACTGAGGATTAATTGTGTAATCTAAAATTTAATTATTCTATTTATTTTTTTATTTTACGTAAACAACTGCAAGACGGTTAGAAGTTACACCTTGAACACCCTTACCAGTAGCTTCGTCTACAATTACGCCACGACCAGAAAGGTATTTTGCAACTACTGTTGCGCGGTTTTCAGATAACTTCTGGTTGAGTGCTGCAGAACCTTCTGGAGAAGCAGTACCAACAACTTGAACATGGCTACCTTCCTTAATGTTATCGAGAGCAGCTTTTGCTTCTTTTGTCAAATTGTACTTACCTTGAGCAAATGTTACGAATACGAGGTCAGAAACTGTGAATTCCTTAACTGCAGGTACTTCCTTAACAACTTCAACTTCCTTAGTGATAACTTCTGGTTTACGGTTGCGAAGTTCGTTGATTTGTGCATTAAGTGCATCAATTTCAGCCTGATCGCGTGGAGTTACAATTGTGAAGTTGTGAGTTCCATTAGAGTTTGCAAACTTGTAAATGATACCAGCGTTCAATTGAACGAATGAATTGTTGATGTTGTAAGCTGGTTGACCTGCTTGAGTTGTTGCCTTATACCCATAATCTGAATGTTCTGCAATGCCAATTGGATTTGCAGGATTACCAGTTGCAACTATTTCTTTATTTCTAGATTGACCCAAGAAAGCAAAGTTGATAGATGGTTCAACATAGAACTGCCATTGTTTTTGAGCACCGAAATTGAATGCAAAGTTAAGAGCAGCTTTAGAAGTCATACGATTGCGCTGATATTCTGTATATTTTTCAAACTGTTTGAAGCACGAGGCTCACCTTTATAACCACCAAACCAGTTGCTCAAATTTACTGTACCGAGTAAGCTAACATTTGTAGCACGTACAACAGTACCTGTTGAATACCAAGGTTTGTTTGAGAAATAAGCGTTACCCTCAACTGCTAAACCGAATACTGGAGTAAAATAGCGACCAAGACGAAGGCCTGCATTTGCATTAAGATCGCTTAACCATTTGTGACCTGTTGTTTTAGTAGCAACACCACCATTAATACCAATGTAAATGTTGTCGAAAGTCTTACTTTCTGCAACTGTCTGAGCAGATGCAGATGCTGCGAATATTGAGGCAGCGAACAATAAACCTAACTTTTTCATTTCTCTGAAAATTTATTAATACCCTTTTAAATAAAAATTTTATATTACGGTGCAAAGTAATAGAAAAATATGCAGATGACCAAATATTTTTCCCGAAAAGTGTGTAAAAAGGTCTTTTTTTTATGTTTTATATGGTCAAATTGCCAAGAAACATATTATTTTACCCATTTTAGAGTTTTAAAATAAGTTGTTTCTATTGTTTATAATACTAATAAAATATAGTTGCATCAATAAAGTTACACGCTCCTATCTTATATAGAAAAAGAAATGCTGAAAATATTTATCAGTTTACATTCATTTAATCATCTATGTTTTTTGCTGATATAATAAAAAAGAGTAAACTAAATTTGGAAATGCCAATCTATTATTCTTACATATATGTTCACTTGTATGCAACTATCCAACACCTATAACAAATAAAGTATCTACAAAAGTTACCAAATATAAGAAAAAGGTGTCTAGTAAAAGCAGGAAAAGGAAAAAATCAAGAGCAAAGAAAGGAGGTTTAGCAGAATTTATAATAAGAAAATTAAAAATTATAATTACAGTTTTTCATTTTGTAATTAAAATTTAGCTGCATTTAAATTAAAAACAAAGGGTCTATTTCCAATTAAAAGAAGTATTGTTGGGGGCTAATATCTGTTTGAGATTACTGCGAATTTGGTTCTTTAAAAGATTCTGAGAAATAGTTCTCAGTATCTTCATTTACATTTTAACAAAAAAAGAGGTTCGTAACCATTCTACAAACCTCTTTCTTATAATTCTTAGAAATTATGCTATTTATCTAATTTCCTGAATAATATTACCACCAGCTTCTACAGCCTCCATATTCAAAGGAATTAAATGATGATGACGTTCAGGCAAAGTCTTAAATAAAGCTTTATTTAATCCTTCTAAACTTACAACAGGACAAACCTTTAGTAATCCGCCGAGCACTATCATATTAAATACTTTAGAATTCTTCATCTCAGCAGCTTTATTCATTGCATCAATACGATAAATCTTAATATCAGAACGAACAGGTGGTGTGTTTATTCCAAATCCATCATATATAAGTATTCCACCTGGCTTAAGTTTTGGCTCAAACTTTTCGAGCGAAGGTTGATTTAACACAATTGCAACATCATACTTACTTAATATAGGAGAAGATATGCGTTCATCGCTTACAATTACTGTAACATTAGCTGTTCCACCACGTTGTTCTGGTCCATAAGCAGGCATCCACGTTACTTCCTTATCTTCCATTAAACCTGAGTAAGCTAATATTTTTCCCATAGAGAGGACGCCTTGTCCTCCAAAACCACTAATTATTATTTCTTTCTTCATATTGTGAATGCTTTAAATTAGTTTACATTCCCGTTTCATCTTTAAGATCTCCCTTTTGATAATGTGGGAACATATTTTCACGCATCCATTCATTAGCTTTCACTGGGCTAAGTTTCCAACCACTATTACAAGTTGCCACAATTTCAATAAGAGAACTGCCTTTACCTTGCATATTTGCTGTAAATGCTTTTCGAATTGCTTTTTTTGCTTTATTAATAGATGCGACTGTATCAACACTCTGACGAGTAACATAACAAGTTCCATCTAATCGACTTGCCAGATCTGTCATATTAAGTGGATAACCATGAATATCTGGAACTCGACCAAAAGGACAAGTTGCCGTTTTTTGCCCTAACAATGTCGTAGGAGCCATTTGTCCTCCTGTCATTCCATAAATAGCATTATTAATGAATATGATAGTTATATTTTCTCCTCTATTAAGAGCATGAATAGTTTCTGCAGTTCCTATACAAGCTAAGTCTCCATCTCCTTGATAAGTAAAGACCAAACGGTCTGGCCAAAGTCGTTTTATAGCTGTAGCTACTGCTGGTGCTCTTCCATGTGCGGCTTCTTGCCAGTCAATATCAAGGTAACGATAAGCAAAAACAGCACAACCTACAGGACACACACCAATTGTTTTTTCGTCCATACCCATATCGGCAATAACCTCTGCTACGAGTTTATGCACAACACCATGTGAACAACCAGGACAATAATGCATTGTCGTATCGTTCATTAGTTTTGGTTTTTCGTATACCAAATTTTCTGGTGAAATTATATTATTTTCTGCCATTAGGCATTCCTCCGTTTTTATTTTACAAGTTTATCTTTTAGTGCTTTAACTATCTCTTCTGGTTCTGGAACAATACCACCTAATCTTCCAAAATGTTCAACTGGTAGAGTACCATCTATAGCAAGTCTAACATCTTGGACCATTTGTCCAGCATTAATCTCACTTACCAATATACCTTTCTTTCCTTTAGAGATTTCAACAAGCTCTTTACTTGGGAATGGCCACAGAGTTATTGGGCGGAATAAACCGACCTTCAAACCTTGTTCGCGTGCTAATTCCATAGCTTTTTCTCCAATACGAGATGCACTACCAAAACTTACAATCACATAATCTGCATCTTCACATTGGCTTATTTCGAAACGTGTTTCCGTTTCTTTTATTTTTGTGTATTTTTCTTGTAGGTGTAAGTTTCTTTTTTCCATTACTTCAGATTTCAATTCAAGTGATGTAATGATATTTGGAACACGTCCACCTTTACGTCCCATACTAGCCCATGGACATTCTTTTTCAACTTCTTCTTCTGTACGACGAGGTTTCATAGGAGGTAAAACTACTTTTTCCATCATCTGGCCAATTACACCATCAGAAAGAATCATAGCAGGATTACGATATTTAAATGCTAATTCAAAAGCTAAATCTACAAAATCTGCCATTTCCTGAACAGAATTAGGAGCTAAAACTATAACGTTATAATCTCCATTACCACCTCCTCTTGTTGCTTGGAAATAATCACTCTGACTAGGTTGTATTGTTCCTAATCCAGGTCCTCCGCGTTGTACATTTACAAAAACACCTGGAAGTTCGGCACCTGCCATATAACTTATTCCCTCTTGCATTAAAGCTACACCAGGAGAAGAAGAAGATGTTAAAACTCTTTTTCCAGCACCAGCTCCTCCATAAATCATATTAATAGAAGAAGTTTCGCTTTCTGCTTGCAAAACAACCATACCAGTTGTTTCCCATGGTTTTAATAATGCTAATGTTTCTATTATTTCACTTTGTGGAGTAATAGGATAGCCGAAATATCCATCTGCACCACAACGTATAGCAGCGTGAGCAATAGCTTCGTTGCCTTTCATTAATGTTACTTCTTTTTCTGCCATTCTTATTCCTCCACTCTTTTTTTGTATACGGTAATACAACCATCAGGACATACAGTTGCACATGCTGCACAACCAATACATAAATCAGCGTGTGCAGGTTCTACGTATGTATATCCGTGTACATTTACTTTTTTTTGAGCCATGTCAATCACATCTTTAGGGCAGGCAACAATACACAATTGGCAGCCTTTACATCTATCTGTGTTTACGACAATTGCTCCTTTAATCTTGCTCATTGTTTTTGTATTTTTAAGGATTATAAGCGTCCTTGTTGTAAAAATTGAAAATGTCTTCTAACATTTTCTTTGCCTCTAAGGCTGGAGACTCTGGATCGAGTTCTATTGCCTCTAGGTAACAATTCATTGCATTCTTTAAATCGCCTTTCTTTTTGAATTCATTGCCCTGTCGGAAAAATTCTTCCGCAGTCATAATAGTCCTCCTTTCGTTTATAGTTATTTTGTAATAAATTATTAGGTGAAAATCTATTCGCGTTGTTTTTATTTTTATGATATCAATTTTATCAGAATAATTCTTATTTATAGTATTCTTTTTTTCCTGCTGCCAGTGTATTCTTCATTAAAGAACATATTGTCATAGGACCTACTCCACCAGGAACGGGTGTTATATAAGAACATTTAGGTGCAACTTCGTCGAATTTTACATCTCCTGTTAATTTGAATCCACTTGGTCGAGATGAATCTGGAACTCTAGTTGTGCCTACATCTAGTATAACGGCACCTTCTTTTACCATATCTGCCGTAACAAATTCAGGTTTTCCGATAGCTGCAATTATAATATCGGCAGCCAAACATTCTTCTTTCAAAGTTTTTGAATGAGAATGACACACTGTAACAGTTGCATCACCAAATTGTTTTTGCATCATTAGTTGTGCCATTGGTTTACCAACAATATTACTTCTGCCAAGAATAACACATTTCTTTCCTGATGTTGGAATATTATAATGTTGGAGTAAAGTTAACATTCCTAATGGTGTTGCTGATATGAAGCATGGTAAACCAATAGACATTCGTCCAACATTTATTGGGTGAAAGCCATCTACATCTTTACGATAGTCAACTGCCATTATTATTTTTTGTTCGTCTATATGTTTGGGCAATGGAAGTTGCATTATAAAGCCGTCTACATCATCGTCTTTATTTAGTTTATCTACACATGCGAGCAGTTCTTCTTCTGTAACATCGCTTTCAAAGCGAATTAGCGAAGATTTAAAGCCACAAGCCTCACAAGCTAACACTTTATTTTTCACATAAGTTTCACTCCCGCCATCGTGTCCAACAAGTACAGCTGCAAGATGTGGTCGTTTTCCTCCAGCTTCTACAATTTTACATACTTCTTCCGCAATTTCCTTTTTAATAGCTGTTGCGGTAGCTTTTCCATCAATAAGTTTATAATTCATAAGGTCTTGAATGTAGGTTTTATTATATTATTCTTTTTGAACTATAGTTTAGGCATCTTTGGCATTCCTGGCATATTTTTCATTTTACCCATCATTCCTGCCATTTTAGACCCCGTAACCATTTTCATCATTTTACGTGTCTGCTCGAATTGCTTTATGAGTCTATTTACCTCTTGTATATTGGTACCTGACCCTTTTGCAATACGCTGACGTCGAGAGTTATTTAATATTTCCGGATTAGTTCTCTCCTTTGGCGTCATACTTTGTATAATTGCTTCTATTCCTTTAAAAGCATTATCGTCAATATCAACATCGCGTATAGCTTTTCCTACACCAGGAATCATTGCAGCAAGATCTTTTAGATTTCCCATTTTTTTGATTTGCTGTATTTGGCTGTAGAAATCGTTGAAATCGAATTTATTTTTTTGTATTTTCTTTTGAAGCCTTTTTGCTTCTTCTTCATCGAATTGCTCTTGAGCACGTTCTACAAGCGAAACAACATCGCCCATTCCTAATATACGATCAGCCATTCTTGCAGGATGGAACACATCTAATGCGTCCATTTTCTCTCCTGTACCAATAAACTTTATAGGTTTGGTTACAACTGTTCGAATTGATAATGCAGCACCACCACGTGTATCGCCATCGAGTTTGGTTAATACAACACCATCAAAGTCTAATCTGTCGTTAAATTCTTTTGCTGTGTTTACTGCATCTTGACCTGTCATAGAGTCTACAACAAATAAAACCTCGTCGGGATTTACATGCTTTTTCAGACTTTCTATTTCGTCCATCATTTCTGCATCAACAGCTAAGCGTCCAGCAGTATCTATAATTACTACATCGTTTCCATTAGATTTTGCTTCTTTTATAGCGTTCTCGGCAATAGCATTTACATTTTTGCTATCGGGTTCGCTATATACGGGAACATCTACCGATTCGCCTACAACTTTTAATTGTTGGATAGCTGCAGGACGATATACGTCGCAAGCTACAAGCAATGGTTTTTTATGTTCTTTTGTTTTTAACAGATTGGCTAATTTACCAGAAAACGTTGTTTTACCAGAACCTTGCAATCCGCTCATTAAGATTATGGCTGGTTTATTTTCTAATTTTAAACCAACTGATTCGCCACCCATCAATTTTACCAATTCATCATGAACAATTTTCACCATAAGCTGTCCTGGCTTCACGGCTGTTAAAACGTTCATTCCTAAAGCTTTTTGCTTTACAGTATCGGTAAATGATTTCGCAACCTTATAATTGACATCGGCATCTAACAATGCACGACGAACATCTTTCAACGTTTCTGCTACGTTTATTTCTGTAATCTTTCCCTCTCCTTTTAATATTTTAAAGGAGCGTTCAAGTCTATCGCTTAAATTTTCAAACATTATGCTATATGTGTTCTTTTCGAAATAAATATATGCAAAGATAATAAATAAGATAAATAATGACAAAGAAAAAATGTATTTTTTTTGTGGTTCATAGTTTTTATAATCTAATGAAAATCATTAACAGATAAAAAGCTAGCAAAAATTTTGTCTATCTAAAAATAATATATAATTTCGCAACCTATAAGTTTTAACAAAATAATAAGATTGAAAGAAATGGAATATTATATTAACGTTGATAACAAAAAACAAGGTCCATATAATTTAAAAGAACTTGCTGAACGCAAAATAGAAGCTACCACATTGTTGATGGCTTCAAATTCGAATGAATGGCAACCTGCATGGCAAATAGACGAATTGCGTCCTATTTTAATGGCGAACGAAAATGATAAAACCAATAAATTAGGGAATGATTCTGTTGTAACTGGTACGCCTTTTAACGATATTCCTCATGTAGAAGCACAACCAATAGAAAATGTATACATAGAAAGACCTATTCAAGAGAAACCTAAAAAACATTATGGCTGCCTCATTGGTTTTCTTATTGCATTTGTGGCACTTATTTTTCTCTTAATTTTCACGTGCCCTTCTGCCGATGAACATAAACGTGTATTGTCTGATGTTGTAACTTCTACTATAAACGACGTTACAACTTCGGCTGTTAATGATTCTACCGATGAATTAACTTCAAAAGCATTGCAAACATTTAACGATGTGTTTACAAAAAAAATTATAAGTGGCGCTATGGACAACTTAGTGAGTGTTGATAACTACTTTGTTGGTTCGGTAGGAAAAATAAATATTGCCGGAAAAAGTTATATTGTTTCGGTGGGCGTACTCAACCACATATTTACACTAAATAAAGACCAACTAAGGTTGGCTGCAGAGAAATATTACAAGAAAACAAAAATAGATGTTCAATCTGACTTCCAAAAAGAAGCGGAAAAACTCTTGAAAGAGAAAGTTATTGACCCTGCACAAGATAAAGTAAAAGAGATGGCTGGTTCGGTTGTAGACGAAATACTTGATGGTATAGGTTTATCTTCTGGACAAAAATCTTCGAATAGTAAATCTACACTACCAAAAGATTCTATTTAGAGCGAAAATATAAATTCGAAAAAACATATCAGTAAGTAAGACTTCTCCCAACAATAATATAAATAGCTGGTGTAGATTTCTAAAGAGAACAGAATATATTTTATTTACCACACAATAAAGAAATCAACCGATTTACCTATTTAGATAAATCGGTTGATTTCTTTTTGTAACATATCGTTAAGCCTAAACACGTTGCAAGAACTTCGTTATTTTGTTTTATTATAAAATTGCTTTATTGGTTTTATAATACATCTATAGATGAAATAAAAAATTAGAAAGGCAAACTGTGTAACAGAAACATTATGGTATAAACAAAATACAACTATGTTACAGTTTAATAACCAATTTAGGTTAAACTTAAACAGAATCGTTATATTATATATAAGGTGTATAGAGAGTTCTAAATACTACGTTTGAAAAAAGTTTGATAAAACTTGTAAGTTTAAAATAATATACTTACTTTTGCAACCGCTTACAAGAAAAGCAAGGGCGTTTAGCTCAGTTGGTTTAGAGCATCTGCCTTACAAGCAGAGGGTCGGCGGTTCGAATCCGTCAACGCCCACATTAAAGGGTAGTTTCCAGAGTGGCCAAATGGGGCAGACTGTAAATCTGCTGCTTCTAGCTTCGGTGGTTCGAATCCATCACTACCCACAACAAAAAAGAAAGCATCTCCACATTGGAGGTGCTTTTTTTATGCCAATTAGGAAGATTATTATTATTACTCCAGAATTTATTATTAGAAAATTTAAAAATGTAATTACAAATTCTGAATTTATAATTAAAAATTCTATGAAATATAATAATAGTTTTGAGCTTTCTTTTTAAGATTACTCAAAACTATTATTTTATAGTAAAAATGTTTTCACAGAACAGTTATAATCTCACATTGTATGTTATGTGTACAGCTGACAAAGATTCTAACTGCTTATTCATTTCGTTGTCGTAGCACCATTATGTTTGCGAAGATAAAGAAATATTATTTCCTTATTAGTTGCTAAAATTGATAATAGAAAGCTACTACTTATTTCTGAAAGAATGAATATAATTACAGTTTCATAGCTTATAGACTTAGTTCTTCTTAGGAAACACTATCTCTACTTACTAAGCCATCTGTAAGTACGATAAGTAAGAATAAAGGTAATATAATTTTACCTGTTAAAGTTAAATCATAATCTCCGTTTATTAAGTTTAAGAGCGGATAAAATGTGAATACTAAATATGTACTAACACTAGTGTTATTTGTTCGTTCTACCATTTTCATACATATACCAGAAAAGGCAATGCTTAGTAGACTCAATAAGAATGGTACAAAATTACTAAGTCCACTTTTCAAAGAAACAACATAGATAGCTGTTACAAAAGCAACAAAGGTCCATACTGTTAATAATCTACGTTCTATAAAATTGTAAGTCGCAAGTCTTTTCTTCTTTCGAATGAAGGTAAAACCAAATGTACACCACGCAATTAAAGGTGCAGCACAATACAAATAAACTATCCAAGAGCCTACAAAATAGCCCAATGCATACAGAACAATGCAAAAACCTGACCAAATTGCTAAAAAACGTGGCAATTTAGGGTCAATACCATCAGTATTCTCCATCGTTTTTTTTATTGTTTCAATGTTTTCAGTTGTCGCTTTCTCCTTTTCGTTTACAACTTCGCCTGCTGTTTCTTTCATAGCATCGGTTGTTGCTTCTTTCATATTATTCATAAACATAAGTTTGTAATTATGCCTGCAAATATAGTGAAAAAAGATGGAGAAGATTATAAACCAAGTTGAATATTTGATTATTCTACATTTTTATTTCCATATTAATAGCCTTTGGCAAGCAAACAAATTGTTTTATTTGCCTATACAACAAAAATATAGTAACTTTGCACCACTAAACTAACGGTTATGAAAAGTAGCTTAGCATATCTCATTTTAACAGTATTCTTGCTAATGTCGTGCGGCAAGAAAAGCGAAACACCAGATGCTTCTAAAGCAATAGATACAATTCCGATGTTGGTAGAACGGGTGCAAAAAAGCTCTCGTTTGTACACTTCAGAATATAGAATACACAAAATTATAACGCACACCGACGAAGTTAAAGCAGAAGGAACATTCTTTAACAAGAAGTTTTCTATAAATCTTCCATTTGGCGACCGGCGTGTTGCAATACCACTCGATGCTGTTGTAAAGGCATATATAGATTTCTCTGACTTTAACGAAGAGAATGTAAAGAAAGAGGGTAATGGGAAAATTACGATTATTCTGCCCGACCCTCGTATTGTTCTTACCAGTACAAAGATAGACCACAAAGGAATGAAAGAGTTTGTGCCGTTTATGCGCCATAACTTTACCGATGCTGAACTAACAAACTACGAGCGACAAGGCAGAAAGCAGATTATTAATTCTATCGGACAGATGGGTATTATAGAACATGCGCAAGAGAGTGCTGCAAAACAACTAATTCCGATGTTGAAAATGCTTGGGTATAAGCAAGAAAACATTACTGTTAGTTTCCGAAAGCAGTTTACAATGGCTGATATTACACGATTTATTGAAAATTCAACTATTCAGAACAATAAGAAAGATGAGTAACGAGATACAAAAGTTTGCCGGGAGAACATTTAAAACCTTCTGGTTACAAGTGCTTGGCATTGCAGTGCTCATTGCAGTTGGCATTGCTCTTGTGAAATGGATTACCAATACAAATTCAGTATCGGTGAATGTAGACCAACGAATAGATGTTACACCACAACAAGTTCAATCTATTCAGAGCATAGGACAATGGGAATTTCTTGCAATCAACGACGAAGAACTTGTTGATACGGTACGGAAAAGCATCTTTGTAGATCGCGAATTGGTTCGTATTTATTATGGAACATTACGTTTAGGAATAGACTTACACAAAGCTAAACCACAATGGCTTCATGTGGAGAACGACTCTATTGTTGTTGCTACATTGCCTAATGTTGAATTACTGGACCGTAATTTCATAGACGAGGCACGCACGCAATCGTTTTTCGAAAGTGGGTCATGGTCGGCTGATGATAAAGAGAAACTATACAACATTGCTTACAAAAAAATGCTAAAACGTTGTTTCACTAAAGAGAATATTGCCACAGCAGAAAACAATGCGCAACAACAATTCGAAAAAATGCTAAAGGCAATGGGATACAAAAATGTTAGAGTGGAATTTGAAAAAAGAAGCAAAACAAAATAGCAATTCAAAAACATTCAGGAAACAAATACATGTACACAATTCTTAAACCTTATTACCCACATTACAAATCGCTTACACAGTTAGGTCTGCCTATAATTATTGGACAAATAGGGACAATTATTCTTGGACTTGCCGATACTTTAATGATTGGACAGCATAGTACCACCGAACTTGGTGCTGCTGCCTTCGTAAACAATATGTTTGTATTGGTTTTAGTATTTGGATTGGGCTTTGCATACGGTTTAACTCCCATTGTTGGTTCGCTTTATGCACGAGAAGAAAACAACAAAATTGGCGGAATGCTTAAGAATGCACTATTAGTAAACACGCTATTGGCTGTTTTACTTGTGGCTGCAATGTTCTTACTTTATTTAAATCTTGATAAATTGGGTCAGCCAGAAGAATTACTTCCTTTAATGCGTCCCTACTTCATTGTAAATCTTATATCGTTACCTTTCTTTTGTTGGTTCAACACCTTTAAACAGTTGTTTGATGGAACTACCGACACTAAAATACCAATGTGGATTATGTTAGGTGGAAATGTATTCAACATTGTGGGCAACTATGTTTTAATATATGGCAAGTTAGGATTTCCAGAACTTGGCTTATACGGAGCAGGAATTTCTACCATGACTTCGCGCATTCTAATGGCAATTGTAATTACAATTATATTCTTCGCATCTAAAAGATACAAGATATATCACCATGGCTTTTTAAAACAGTCCATTAATCGTGCCGACCTTATATTTTTTCTTCGCATAGGTTTCCCTTTAAGCCTACAAATGGGTATGGAAACAGCTGCTTTTAGTTTAAGTTCTATTATGGTGGGGTGGATTGGAACAAAAGCTTTAGCAGCCCATCAGGTTATGCTTTCCATTTCGCAGCTGTTTTATATGGTTTATTATGGTATGGGAGCTGCCATTGCTATACGTGTGAGCTATTTTATGGGGCAACGCGATTATAAAGCAGTACAATTATCGTCGTCGGCAGGTTTCCATCTCATTATGTTGATAGCCTTTATTGTTGCTATTCCTGTTTTTATTTATCGTAACCAAATGGGAGCTCTTTTTACCGATAGCGAAGATGTTTGCCAGATGGTAGCACAACTTATATGGCCTTTAATGATTTACCAAATAGGCGATGGTTTGCAATGCGCATACGGTAATGCAATGCGTGGTCTTTCGTATGTAAAACCACTCGTACCTACAGCTTTCGTTGCCTTCTTCTTAATTAGTTTGCCCATTGGTTTTTTGCTTGGAATAAAACTTAACTTTGGAATACAAGGAATATGGTATGCGTTTCCATTTGGCTTAACCACTGCTGGTATGCTCTACTATTATTTCTTTAGGAAAGAATTAAACAAGCTTGCAAATAAGAAGGAAGCTATTCTGCCAAAATAGCTTTTTCGCTTGGTATTTCTTTGTTCATTGATAAAATTAGTCTGAATTTTTATTACAGAAAATATACAGGCAATTCTATCGTTGGACTGCATTTGCCAGAAAAATTCATTCGCTACATACAATTTTTACGGTTCATATTCTCTGCTGCAAAGGCAACAACTGATGCGACGAATACAAATATACAATTAATTGATATTCAATTGTTTGCAAAAATATTATACTTTCCTAAGAAAAAGAATATACTTTTCGCTAAAAAAGTACGGACGTTTTCACAAAAAAGTACGGACGATTTTACTAAAAAGTACGGACGATTTTGCTAAAAAGCACGGACGGTTTTATTGGAAAGTACGGACGGTTTATAAAAAAGGTACGATGGTTTTGAACAGAAAGAATATAGGCATGAAAAAATGTAATTTATTTTCATAGCACAAACAGCTAGTAACCGAGCAAGAAATACGATGAAGAATATGCATATTTACGTGCAAAATGTATTCTCACACTTTAGCATCATTGCTAAAACAATTTAGCACCGATGCCCTACAATATGAGCAACGGTGCTAAACTAATTGACTTTTGTATATCTATGGATAAATAAACCTGAAGTTATGGTTCTACAATGTTGGTTCTACATACCTTCGTCTTCAGCCATTTCCAACTCTGTTTTAGGTTTTCCTTGTGGTTGTTTTTCGGCATCATCACTATCGGTATCTAACTGAATAGACGATGTTATTTTTACAGTTCCCATCTTGTTAATGGTTACATCTATTGGAATAAACTCATCGCTGTTAGGATCAGGAGAACCTACACTTGCTCCAAACTTTAAATACTCGCCTTCAACTTTATCGAACATAAAACCTATAAATGCTCCTTCTCTGCCATATTTATTATCGGTGAATGCTTTAAAATCGTTTTTTTGAAATGTGCGTTTAAAAAATTCTGTACCATCGGCACGCATAATCACAACCTCAACTTTATTATCGTAGTATTTTTTTCCATCGCTATCCGTAACCATTGGCAGGTCTTTATCGGCATGGCGTTTAATACTAATGGTATACGAACTGCCCAACCACTCTACTTGTTTCTTATATTCAAAGTTGGAAAGCTGCTGTGGTCCGCGCGATGATACCGTTTTAGGTTTAATTTTGGTTATGATGTTATCCGTCTTCTTTTCTTTTTTACAAGAGACTACAGACATTGAGAGTAGTCCACATAATAAAAGCAACGATGTATTTTTTATAACTTTCATCTGATAAAAATGTATGTGTGTATGCAAAAGTAGTGATTTTTCTTAAATCAGCCAAGCAGTATACAAGTTAATCTTTCTTATGGGTTTACATTGCAACATAGTATTTCAAGCAGAAATACTTTCGTTTACAATGGCATTATTGTTTGCAACACGAGCCAACTACTTTGTATCTAGCGTTATATGGTACAGGTTTGCATAAGCTCCATCTAAGTGTGCAAACGACACAACCACAGCAAAGCTATCGCCTATCTTATTATGCGTGGGGTGTTCTAATACAAAATTACCATTCATTGAACGGTAATCGCCCCCACCAAGCAACTTATATCCAAACGAAAGTACTTCTTCTGCAAAGTCTAACATTTCTTCTTCCGACCACGTATATAAGTTTACACGCTGTGTTGTAAAGCGATCGCCCATTCCAACACCCCAAAATCCCATCTGTCGAGGGTTTGTTCCAGTAACAATATCTTTGTTTGTAGCCTCATCGTACTGCATATTATAACTATAGGTTAGCTCTTTTTGTGCTCCATAACCTTTTATTACTTGCGCCAATGTTAATCCATACGAAGCTCCTATAGCATCAAAAAAACGCATTTCGTTGGTACGTTGGTCTCCATCTACTAATAGTTCGTATAATGGTCCAAACTTAAACTGCTTGTTGTTGCTTGTTATATTGTTCTTCTCTGTGGGAGTTGTAGATATATCTTCGGTAGGAGGATACTTTACGTTTAATGCTAAATCGGTTGTAGATATATTTTGAGAATCTGTAGCTAAAGGGCGTTGGCGTTGAGTGTTTCCGAATTGTTCATATCCGTCCATTGGTATTTCTCTAACATTAGATTGTGTCTGCTTCGGTTTTGTTTCAGTAACATCATTATGTTGTTGTTCTCGCGTAGCCTTTTTAACGGTGCGATATTTCTCCACAAAATCGTCTTTCCCCGTAGCTTTATTTATATATTTATCGGAACCTCCAGCATACTCGCTCACCCTTGTTCCATTTTTCCAAACCGCAGTATATTCCAGTTTTCCACGTTCAGAATAAGTATACGTTGTACCGTTCAACACTCCGTTCGTATAGTTTAGCTTCATTCCTACATTACCATTTGCAAAAAACGACACAGCTCTCCCATTAGCTTTCCCATTGCTATACATCATAATAGATTCTATTCGTCCCGATTTATAAAATGTAAGCGCAACACCATTAAGCACAGTAAGCCTGTCGTCTACTTTATTAATGCTTATATAATGCTTTTCTGCATAGAGCTGTCCAGAGATGTTATAGTCGTAAAATACCTTTTGTCCTTGCTTGTCTACAGATAGTATGCGGTAATAAGATGCCTGTTTAGCAGAGTTTACACCCTTCCAATTACGATTGTAGAATATTGCATTTTTAGGAATACGATATTTTATACGCTCTTGTGCTAATAACGAAACTGGCAACAACAAAATAACAAGAAATAAGAGAAATTGTTTCATAAACTCTTTATATTTGGTGTGCAAATATACAAAAGAAGTTGAAAACCAACGTTGTTTTATCTGTCTTTTTTATCTTTTGGTGTCTGTACCTTATCTTATCAGATATTCTTAGACTTATTTACAACAAATACTCCAATAAGAATGAATGCACTACCAGCGTATGCTATAGGCGTCATACGTTCGTTCAGAACTATTGCGCTCGCTATTACAGTGGTTACAGGATTAAAGTAAATATAATTAGAAGCACGCAATGCACCTAACTGTGTCATAACCCACGCCCATGCAGCAAAGCACACAAACGAAGCAACAACTCCAAGATAAAACAAATTAAAACCAATTTCAGCTGTAAACAATTGTTCTAACGGAAATGTCCAAGGGTGTACAGCAAAGATTGGAAGAATGGTTATAAGTCCGTAGAAAAATACTTTACGCGTAATAAAGAAAGGAGAATAATTAGATGCAAAGTTCTTCATTACCAACGAATAAATAGCCCAACTCGTAGCAGCAGCCAATGCAAGAATATCGCCTAAAGGGTTTAATTGTAACACAAAATGTCCATTAAAAATAACAAGTGCTACACCTAATAAGGCAAGAACAGAGCCTATAACAAGAGAAAAACTCGCTTTTATACCTTTAAGGAATAGTAAAGCTAATATAACAGTAACTAACGGAGTGGTACAAACAATAAAACTAACATCGTTTGCCACTGTTAGCTTTAAAGCATAGTTTTCTGTAAGAAAGTAAAGCGAACTACCAAAGATGCCTAATAACACCATTATAAGTTCGTCTTTTAGTGTATCACAAAACAGTTTCTTAGGCGAAATAGACCATATACATATATACCCCAACAAGGTTCGTAACACGTATATTTCTTCAGGAAGTAGACCTCGGTCTATTAATACACGTGTATTAACAAACGTTCCTCCCCATATCATTACTACCACCAATGCTATAATGTGGGCAAGCAATCCTTTCGACTTAGCTTTATTAGATATTTCGTTGTTATTCATAGGTGCAAAGGTATACAGATTTTGTTTATAATGGTAGTTTATACACAAGATATAATTGGACAAACAACTATATATATAAGGTATAAATACTTTGCGTGCTATATATCAGAATAGCCCTTTAGTAGATAGTTAATTTCGTTTCAATACTATATTAGTTGTACTTTTCACTTCGTTTGGTTTAACATTTACGTTATCGGTTAGGCTTTTTACCCACGAATCAGTAGCGAAATTAAGTATTCTATGACGCTGAATGAAGTATAAAGCAGGCTTATTTTCAGCTGTTACAGAATTTAAAGACTGGACTTGCAAGGTTGTGTTATCGTTTTTAATAGCAGTATTCTCACCAGAAGTAGCAATCGAATCATCTTTCATTTCAATTGGTCCACTATAATCGTAACGCTCTCGTGCCGTTTCTATATCAACTTCTATATGCAATGTTTTATCGTCAGATACATAAGCAGAACCATTCATTCTACAATATTTATCGACGTTTTCTTGTGTCGTTTCAGAGTGTTTCATCGTCTTAAATTCGAACACTGGCATTGCGTAAGGTTGCCAATAAGCTTTAAGCCACGCATCAAGACCAGGACAAAAGCCCAAGAAGACAGCTTTAATCATCTTCGTTGGAAAATGTTTTATCTCTTCTGCAAACATTTCCTTGGTAACTTTCTTATTAGGAAACTGCGATTTTAGGAAGTCGTAAAAGTTCAATAACAAGTCTGTTTGGTTTACCAATATCCATTGTCGCGTCCCCCACTCTACCTTTATAACAGGCTTTATGCGCTGGAAAGTTTGCTGAATCTGTTCTACAAGCAACTTGTCTTCCTCAACTGTAAAACTCTTTGGTATTGCTACCTTCGTTATATTGAGTTCGAAAGTAGTGTTGTTTTCATCTGTTTCCAATACTTTCAAACTAAAGTCGTTGTTTAACTCGCCATCGAAAGACTGAAGTGAGAACATAAAAGACACATCGTTGAACAGCCAATCGTCTTTATAATTCCAGTCTAAGTTAGCCACATAACTATAAGAAGCACTTTGCCCGACAACGAATTGCGGGCAATAGTACTGCTTATTTTGCGCTACTGATACAAGCACAATAAAGGACAATAAAACGAAAGATAAGAGTCTACTCATCTTAAAAGCCTTTTATCTTACATCACTTCCATAGTCCAATTGTGCGTATCTTCAATTGTTCCGTATTGTATACCACGTAGTGTTTCGTACAATTTAGATGACCATGGACCTGGTTTCTCACCAAAGTTATAAGTCTTCCCTTCTTCTAAATCGTCTAAACGAGAGATTGGTGATATAACTGCAGCCGTACCACAAGCACCTGCTTCTTCGAATGTTGCAAGTTCTTCTTCTGGTATTGGTCTACGTTCTACTGTCATTCCAAGGTCTTCGGCTATCTGCATCAAGCTCTTATTTGTAATAGATGGCAAAATAGAAGTAGATTCTGGAGTAACGTAAGTATTATTTTTAATACCAAAGAAGTTTGCAGCTCCACATTCATCTACATACTTCTTTTCTTTACAATCGAGATAAAATTCAGAAGCATATCCCTTTTCGTGTGCTATTTGGTTAGCTTTTAACGATGCTGCATAATTACCACCTACCTTATAAGTACCTGTTCCTAATGGAGCTGCACGGTCGAAGTTGCGCATAATAACATACGGATTAGTAGAGAAACCGCCTTTAAAATAAGGACCAACAGGAGTTGCGAATATTAGCAACAAGTATTCTTCTGCTGGACGAACACCTACCTGTGCGCCTGTTCCTATAAGCAATGGACGGAGATAAAGTGTTGCACCACTTTCATAAGTGGGTATATATTCTTGATTTAAGCGTACAACTTTCTTTATCATTTCTACAAAAAGTTCGGTTGGAGGTTCTGGCATTACAATACCACGACATGTACGTTGCAAACGAGCTGCATTCTCTTCTGGACGGAACACACGTACTTTTCCATCAGGACAACGATATGCTTTCAAACCTTCAAAAGCTTCCTGACCATAGTGCAAACACGTTGCAGCCATGTGTATATTTATGTTTTCATCAGAAGATACTTCTATTTCTCCCCACTTACCATCACGATAGTAACACCGAACATTATAGTCGGTCTTTTCATAACCAAACGAAAGGTTCTCCCAATCTATTTTTTTCATAATCTTAAATCTTGTGCCTTATCTCTATATTTCTTACATAAGAGATATAAAGACGTGGCGGTTATTAATTGTTTATTGTTTTTATTTACTATTTAAGCTTCTCTGTTATTTTGTTTCGAGTAACTTTTTTATTTCTTCATCAGTATGTGTCAGTTTATCTTTGCACACTTTTATCAATTCTTGAGCTTTCTTTAACTCGTTTGCCATCGTATCTATGTTCATATCGCCACGTTCCATTTTATCTACAATGGCTTCTAATTTTTTAAGAGCTTCTTCGTATTTCATTCTCTATTTCATAATTATTTATTTCTTCACTACCGATGTTATTATACCCCCCTCAAGACGCGTTGTAATTTCGTCGCCCGCCTTTACTTCGTTTACATTACGCAACACATATCCATTCTTATAGGTTAAACTATAACCTAAACGTAGCATTCGTTCTGGGTTTACACCATCTACTCGTTGTTCCAGCAACTGCAATTTGTGTTGTTCTGCCATAAGTTTATTTGTAGTTGCAGGAATTACCTTATTTGAAAGGAGTTCTACCCTCATTTTACTTTGCTGCAAATGCAACATTACACGTTGTAAAAGCGCATGCCAATAGTCGTCTAAACGTGCATTCTCTCTGTTTTTTACCATTGAGAAAAGTATGGGTATATGGGTCGATAGTTGTTGCAAATGCAGTTTTTCGTGTTGTATTCTATGTTCCACCATTCGCTGAATAGAAATCTGTGCCTGCTCTATGCGGTTTAACGTTGCTGCCAGATGGTCTATCAAGAATGCTGCAGCTGCTGTTGGTGTCTTTACTCTTGTATGTGCCACCATATCAAGAATACTTTCATCGCGCTCATGCCCAATACCTGTTATAACTGGTAATGGAAAGTTCGCAACATTTTCTGCCAATACTAACGTATCAAAGCCACTAAGGTCGGCAGTGGCTCCCCCACCTCGAATAATTACCACACAGTCGAAATCATCTTCTTTCGTGCTTATTAAATTCAATGCTGCAACTATACTTTGCTCAACTTGTTCGCCTTGCATAAAAGCCTGAAAGAGTTGCATTTGAAAGCGAAATCCATATTCATTATGTTGTAATTGATTACAGAAGTCGCCATACCCTGCTGCTGAAGCCGAAGAAATAACGGCGATACGCTGTGCAAACAAAGGCAGACATAATTCCCTTTGCAACTCAAACACACCTTCCGACTTTAGTTGGGCTATTATTTCGTTACGCTTACGAGCCATACTACCCATTGTGTATTCGGGATTTATATCATCGATTATCCACGAAAAGCCATACTGCGCATGAAACTGAGCATGCACTTGTATCATTATTTGTAAACCTGCTCGAAGTTTTACGCCTGCAACACGTTCGAAATGGGGTCCTATCATCAGCCAAGAAGAACGCCAGCATTTGGCAGAAGCACGTGCTATGGGTATATTGGTACTTTCGTCTTTCTCTATTAACTCTAAATAAAGATGCCCTTTACTTTCTCTTGCGTCTGCAATCTCAGCCTCAACCCAATACGAGCTTGGCATAACTTTATCAATAAGTTCGACAACCAAAGAGTTGAGTTCATAGAGTGTTAGAGCGTTCTCCATATATGTTTTTGTCCTTTCAGTCGCAAAGATAAGAATAAAATTGGAATAAAACTACAATGGTATTAAAAATCTTTTATTTTTCCAACACGGTCTTCAGTCCATGATGACGGAAAGCGATAAAAACATTCTCGTTTTACTGTAGCGACCCCGCACGTTTAACACTGCCTATTTACACAGCAACTACAAAAGAGCTTCCAAGTAACGGAAACTAAATGGGAACTATCTATTTTATGAACAAAAAGAGAGAAATATGCCTGTAAATATTTTTCACAAACGTAACTATTACGTAATCATCTCATCGTCAGCACATTCCAAAACCTATTGTTCTGCATTCCAAAAGCGGCTCTTTTGCAACACAAAAACGTAGGTTTTACAGCGCAAAAGAGCCGCTTTCGCAATGTCAAAACGTAGTTGTCACTTTTTAACAATGTTATCTTTACAAAATAGTAGCGTAAATATAGGGGTACGATTCTTTGCCTTCATCATATTTAGGCTGCTTCTTCTTTTGTTCGGGAACGTGATAAATCACACCCCTACCTGCCATTCTGCATTATATTTTTCCTTAATAAACAGCAACTACCCCATAGTTTGTATTCATAGAAACCAAGCCAATGGCATTAGCATTTCGCAAAGGTTTGCTGGAAAAACACGATGCGAAGAAGGTTGCGGGCATTTACAATGCGCTGGGCTTGTGCCTGATAGGCAGGGCAAGCAAGCAGCTGTTCCACGTTGGCACTGTAATAGGTGCTGTCTGCAACACCCTCTTTCAGCAGGTTGTTGCCCAAGCACATATATTTCGTATTGCGGAAAGCAAAGGGTGCAAGCGTAGCCAATATGTCGTCGTGGCTTCCCCAACGATTGGTCATGCTACGATAGCTTTCTTTACGAAGATAAGGTGGCAGGTAGATATAGAGTGGCACAGAACGCTCCCAACGCTTGTCTACCTGTGTGTAATCGAGAATAGAACGCACGTTATGGTCGCCCGATACGATGACAATGGTGTTTTCAGCAGCCTTCGATTGCTTGAATTTATCGAGGAAGTCGCCCAAGGTTTTATTGGCATAACGAAAGCCGGTGATATACTTTTGCAACACTTCGTGGTTCTTTTCAGCAAAGCACTCATTATTATAATAGTCGTCTGGCATTGCCTTCAGCTGCACATCTTTGGGAAATTCAAACGGCGGGTGGTTGGTTGTAGTCATACACAGCAGCATTTGCGGCTTAGCTGTATGCTGGTCTAACCGTTCCTGTATGCTGCGGAAAAGATAATGGTCGAACACTCCGATGCTGTTATACTCGTATTCAGGGTGCTGCTCTTTCAGTGTGAACTTACCCGTAACCTTCGTAAACTGTTGGTATTTCAGTGCTTCGGCACAGTTTTCCCACGCTATGTCCATACCCGAAATAAACTCTGTGGTGTAGCCACTTTCGTTAAAAGGCAACGCTACCGACGACGGCAAGCAATGGAAACGATAGGACGATGAGAAGAAACGAGGAAACGGAACACTGCTAACGATGTTCTCAATGGAAGCGATTGTGCCGTTGCCTACCGACTGGAAATTGCGAAAGAGCAAATCTTCTTTTAAATGGCGGCGCATTCCAAGCAGAATATCGCAGCGGCGACTGTCTAAATTCATCAGGTAGTTGCTCCAACTTTCCTCATAGATTATCAGCACATTGGGCTGTTTGTGCTTCATCGTATCGGGCACAGGGCGGAACAATGCCGTGCGCAGGGCAGCCAAAGTGTCGCCCTGCAAACGTATCGTATCCGAGTTTGTGTAAACGTTTATGGCCTCTTGCAGCGACTTGAACTTATATTCGGAGAGCAAACTCTCAATGCTACGAAAGGCAAAAGCATTTTTCTTTTCCTTCACAGCCTTCTTCAACATATAGGCGGCGTTGGGCACAAGGTCGTTAATCTGCTTACTGCTCGAGACAAACGAGTCTTCTACCTGCAAGGGGAAACGCCATACCGAACCACGAAGGCATACCACTTCGGTAACTAAAAACAGAACGATGAGGACGATGGTTTTGCGGTTTACTGCCAAACTTTCTTGCTTGTTTTCGCAGTTCAACGTACCTTTTGCAATCTTCCGGGCAAGTATATAGATCCCAAAACTCGCCAAGCCTACCGCTGAAAGATAGAGTATGACGTGGTATTCTTCCCAAATAGTTTGCAGCAAACTCAACGGATTCTCATTGAAAAAGTCGAAGAAGGTAATGTTGATATGCGAATGGAAATTGCTGTAAAAACCAATATCGACAAGCGCAAGTATGAGGAGGACGATTTCGAGCACCACATAATAAGTACTGATAAACCTCGACAACCAGCCTGCTACACTTCTGTTGCGCACAAAAAGGCATACCAAAATAACGAGAAAAGGCAGAATGGCAACGTATGCAGCTACTTGAAGGTCGAAGCGCAATGCGTTGAAAGCTGCAAAAGGCAACGACTTGGCATACGCTTCAAAAGTGGTAAAAGGCACAAAGCAGACAGCAAAAAGCAATCTGACAATGAAGAATATACTCACTATAACAAGCGTATGTTTTAGTATTTCAGTTAGTTTTGCAGTAAAATAATTCATCATTTATAGCTTTCAGACTTTAAGAAATCGGGGGCAAAGATATTATTTTTCTATAAAACAGAAAAGAGAATAAAACAAAAAAGCAAATAATAAGATATAAAAACTTTGTAGATTGATGTTTATTTCTTATTTTTGCATAATATTAGAAGGACTACTTTATTTTATAAAGAAAATGTCCTCAAAATTTGATTGATTAGAACGGAAAAGCTTTTAAAGCCAATATTTATATGAAAAATATCTTTCACGGATTAGGAATAGCATTGGTAACACCATTCAAACAAAATGGAGAGATAGACTATGATGCATTAAAAAGACTGATAGAATATCAAATAGAAAATGGTGCTGACTTCTTTGCCATTCTGGCAACAACAGGTGAATGTCCCTGCTTATCTACCGAAGAGAAGAACGAACTCACCGAAACCATTATCTCGGTTGTAGACGGTCGTGTCCCCATATTAAAATATTGTGGTGGAAACAACACTGCTGCTGTCGTGGAAGAGATAAAACAAACCAATTGGAAGGGAATTGATGGTATTCTTTCTATCTGCCCCTACTATAATAAGCCCAGTCAAGAAGGTTTATACCAACATTTTAAAGCTATTGCAGAAACAAGTTCTCTTCCCATTGTACTATATAATGTACCAGGGCGGACTGGAGTAAATATGAAAGCCGAAACTACGGTAAGAATTGCCAACGACTTTCCAAACATTGTTGCAATAAAGGAGGCGGCAGGTAGTTTAGAGCAGGTAGATGAGATTATAAAGAATAAACCAAAGCACTTTGAAGTGATTAGTGGCGACGACGCACTAACATTTCCAATGATAGCAAGCGGAGCAGTTGGTGTAATTTCAGTTATTGGAAATGCGTTACCAAAAGAGTTCTCACGTATGATTAGATTAGAATTTAATGGAGAATATGATGCTGCACGGATTATCCACCACCAGTTTACAGAACTTTATAAACTATTATTCGTAGACGGAAACCCAGCAGGGTGCAAAGCTTTACTAAACGATATGGGAATGATTGAGAACGTGTTAAGACTACCACTTGTGCCTACACGTATTGAAACAAAACAGAAAATGAACGATATATTAAAAAAGATGAGACTCAATTAAAGAGCCTCATCTTTATTTAAAGATAGAATATACAAATATTTGCTATCCGCTTTTATATTTCTAAATCAGAGTATTAGGAATTGTTATCTCTCCTGCTATAGACTTATTCATATATTCGCGCACTATAGTATGGTCGCTATACTTAGCTTGCAAAAGCATTAACTTAGTTAGAGCAGCCTCAACAGTTGTATCGTAACCACTTATTACACCTGCCTCTTTCAGCTGGTAACCAGTATCATAACGATTCATATCAGCCTGTCCACTAATACATTGACTTACATTCACTGTAACAACACCACGCTGAGAAGCCTCTTTCAATAAATTTACAAGCCAAGACGCATGGGGCGCATTACCACTACCGTATGTTCGCATAATAATACCACGAAGCTCAGGAGCATCAAATGTATGACGAATAATGCTTTCTTCAGCACCTGGAAATAGCGAAAGTACAAACACATTACTATCCAATTCAAAATGTGGTACCATTGGTTGACTATAGTCTGGCTTTAGAATATGATGCGTTTGAAAATTGAAACTCACTCCAGCTTCACAAAGATGGGGAAAGTTGAACGACTCAAATGCATTCAACTCATCGGCATTCTGCTTTGTAGAACGATTTCCTCGCAACAAATGACCGTTAAAATAAATGCATACCTCAGGTACCATAGGAGTACCATCGTGATGATGCGCTGCAGCCAATTCCAAGCTAGTCATTAAATTCTCTTTACCATCGGTACGCAATTGACCGATAGGAAGCTGTGAACCTGTAAGTATAACAGGTTTCGTAAGATTTTCTAGCATAAACGACAAGGCAGATGCTGTGTAAGCCATAGTATCGGTACCATGTAGAATAACAAAACCATCATAGCTATTATATCTATCAACTATTATTCTCACAATATCAGCCCAGTTCTTCGGAGACATATTAGAAGAATCGATTGCAGGTATAAATTGATAAGTGTCAATAGCTGTTGGGATTAGCTTAAACTCTGGTACATTATCGGCTAGATGCTCAAAATCTAAAGGTTCTAAGGCACCTGTTGCAGGATTACAACCCATGCCGATAGTTCCACCAGTATAGATCAACAAAACTTTTTCTGTTCTTTTCATGACTATATAATTATCTTTGTCGCAAAGATAGTAATTTATTTTTAGTAAATACTCACTTAACTTTATCTTTTTTTCACTCATATTCAATTCATTATAAAGCCATTATTATCTATGAGTAGGTAAAAACAAAAACGAGGAATACACCAAGACATAAGTAACGATAAGATAACTACAAACTGACACTAGTATTGAGAATTACACAACATAATGGTAAAGAAAAAATTTCTCTAATATTATCAGCCATTTTCTGTACCTTATTATAAAAGTCAATTAAACTTTTGCCGTTCTCAAAAATTAGTAGTATTTTTGCATCATAATTATGGTGGTAGATTTATGAGATATGTAATAGACCACTTTGGTGACTAAGAAATAACGTTATCGCACTTATATTTTATGAAGAAATTACTTTTCCCTATTATGGTATGTGCCATAATTTTAGCAATGGTAGGCTGCGGTTCAAGTGAACAAACGGTTTACTGGAGAAATATTGACTCTATTAGTTTGGCAGCATCTAAAGGACTATACGATGCGAAAATTATGCCGAAAGATGAATTAACCATTTTAGTACAAACAACAGATCCTTTATCTTCAGAGCCTTTCAATTTACATTCAACAGGACAATCTACTAGCAAAAATGCTATTACTGGTTATTTGGTGGATAACGATGGTATGATTAATTTTCCTATTATCGGTAAAATTCATGTAGCTGGGCTTACTAAAAATGAATGTGAAGACCTTATAAAAAGTAAAATACAACCTTACTTGGCACGTACAGAAAATCCAGTTGTATCGGTTCGAATGAGTAGTTTCCGTATCACTGTAATCGGAGAAGTGAATCGCCCTGGTGTTATTCCTGTATCAACCGAGAAAATTAGTATTGTAGAAGCATTGGCTGAAGCAGGAGATATGACTATTTATGGAAAACGAAATAATATTCTTCTTGTTAGAGAAGATAAAACTGGTGAGAAACACAAGGTTCGCTTAAATATGAATGATGCGAATATAATAAACTCACCATATTATTACCTACAACAGAATGACGTTATATATGTTGAACCTCATAAGGTGAAAGCTAGAAATACATTCTTCGGTAGCAATACAAGCATATTCTATTCTATTATAGGTATTACATCATCGCTTGTAACACTATTAGTTACAATATTAAGGTAATTGTTATTAAACAAACAAAACAAAGAGTTTAAAGATAAAACTAGAATAAAAAGAAAAGGACTATATATATTATGTGTGGAATTGTTGGATATTTAGGCACAAAAAGACAAGCCTATCCTGTTCTAATAAAAGGACTCAAAAGATTAGAATATAGAGGATACGACAGTGCAGGCGTTGCACTTATCAATAGTAACGACGAATTAAACGTATACAAAGCAAAAGGTAAAGTAAGTGAATTAGAAACCGTTTGTGCTGATAAAAACATAGAAGGTACTATTGGTATAGCACATACAAGATGGGCTACACATGGAGAGCCATCTTCTACAAATGCACACCCACACTACTCCGAGTCTAAAAATTTAGCCATCATACATAATGGCATTATTGAGAATTATGCAGAAATAAAGAAAAAACTCCAAGGTAAAGGTGTTCATTTCATTTCTGATACAGACACAGAAGTATTAGTACAGCTAGTAGAATACATTCAAACAAGAAAAAGTCTAGACTTACTTTCTGCAGTGCAAGTAGCTCTTCATCAAGTAATTGGAGCCTATGCTATTGCAATTTTAGATAAACGCCACCCTGATACAATTATTGCTGCAAGAAAACAGAGTCCTCTCGTTGTAGGAATTGGCGATAATGAATTCTTCTTAGGGTCAGATGCAAGTCCTATCATAGAATATACAGACAAGGTTGTTTACCTCGAAGATGAGAACATTGCTGTAATGAAATTAGGTGAAGAACTGAAGATTGTAAATATACAGAACGAATCTTTAGCACCTGTAATAAAAACTGTGGATATTAATCTTGGACAAATTGAAAAAGGAGGCTATCCACATTTTATGCTCAAAGAGATATTCGAGCAACCTGACTGCCTCATTAACTGTATGAGAGGACGTATCAATGTTAATAACGATAATGTTACATTAAGTGCCATTATTGACCATCGACAACAGCTACTAAATGCAAAACGCATTATTATTGTAGCATGCGGAACTAGCTGGCATGCTGGGCTTATTGGCAAACAATTACTAGAAACATTCTGCCGGATACCTGTAAATGTAGAATATGCAAGCGAATTTAGATACAGAAACCCAGTAGTTTCTGCTGACGATGTTGTAATAGCATTATCACAAAGTGGTGAGACAGCTGATACGCTTGCAGCGATAGAATTAGCAAAAGAACATGGTGCATTTATCTATGGAATATGTAATGCTATCGGTTCAAGTATTCCACGAGCAACACATACAGGTACTTATATTCATGTAGGTCCAGAAATAGGTGTAGCCTCAACAAAAGCATTTACTGGACAAGTAACAGTTCTTACTATGCTTGCACTTACGTTAGCAGAAGCAAAAGGAACTATAAAACGAGATGAATACGTAAAAGTTGTGGAAGAATTAACGGCTATTCCTGAAAAAATAAAAGAAGTATTGAAATCAAACGATGCAATTGCCGATTTAGCTAGAACATTTACTTACGCACACAACTTCTTATACTTAGGTAGAGGATTTAGCTATCCAGTTGCTTTGGAAGGAGCGTTGAAACTAAAAGAAATCTCATATATACACGCAGAAGGCTATCCAGCAGCAGAGATGAAACATGGGCCTATTGCTCTGATAGACTCTGATATGCCTGTTGTTGTTATTGCTACGCATAACGCTATGTACGAGAAAGTTCGTAGTAATATACAAGAGATTAAAGCTCGAAATGGTCGTGTTATTGCATTGGTTTCGAAGGGAGACAAAACAATTTCGCAAATTGCAGATGCCGTTATAGAACTTCCAGATACAATGGATTGTTTAGAACCACTCGTAGCAACAATACCATTACAATTGTTAGCTTACCATGTGGCTGTATGTAAAGGCAAAGATGTGGACCAACCACGAAATCTAGCTAAATCTGTAACAGTAGAATAAAAACAATAAAAAGAAACCTTAGTAAATGGAAAAGAACATACATGAAGATTGTGGTGTCGCAATGCTAAGATTGCTAAAGCCTCTAAGCTACTTTAAAGAAAAATATGGAACTTGGATGTATGGCTTAAATAAGATGTATCTTATGATGGAAAAGCAGCACAACCGAGGACAAGAAGGAGCTGGTATTGCAAGCGTTAAACTAGAAACTCAACCAGGAAACGAATACATGTTCCGAGAACGAGCAGAAGGAAAGAATGCTGTTACTGAGATTTTTGCAAATATTCATAAACAATATAAAGATTATACCGAAGTAGAAATTGCAGATGTCGATTTTGCACAGCGTAATTTACCGTTCGCAGGCGAGCTTTATATGGGGCATTTACGCTATTCTACAACAGGAAAAAGTGGCTTATCGTATGTTCACCCTTTCTTAAGGCGTAACAACTGGAGAGCTAAGAACCTCTCATTTTGTGGTAACTTCAATATGACTAATATCAGTGAGATATTCGAACATCTCACTGATTATGGTCAATGCCCACGTAAATATAGCGATACTTACTTGCTCCTTGAATTTATGGGACACCGTTTAGACCGTGAAGTCGAACGTAATTACCGTGAAGCAAAACTGTTAGGGTTAGAGAAATTCGATATTACACATTATATTGAAGACCATGTCGAAATGAAAAATGTATTACAAACCACTATGCAATATTTCGATGGAGGTTATGTAATATGTGGCATTACAGGGTCTGGAGAGATGTATGCAATGCGAGACCCTTGGGGCATTCGTCCAGCTTTCTTCTATAAGAACGAAGAATATATGGCATTGGCTAGTGAGCGCCCAGTACTTCAAACTACATTTGATTTAGATTGTGAAGATATAAAAGAACTTTTACCAGGTCAGGCGTTGATTGTAAACAAACACGGTGAAAGTTCGTTGCATCAAATATTAGAACCTAAGGAAAATTCAGCTTGCTCATTCGAACGTATTTATTTCTCACGTGGCTCTGATAGAGATATATATAAAGAACGTAAAAAATTAGGTGAGCAACTTACTGAAAAAGTCCTAGAGGCTATTGACTACGACACAAATCACACTGTGATTTCATTTATTCCAAATACGGCAGAGGTTGCTTTCTACGGATTATTACAAGGATTCGAGAAATGGTTGAATGCTAGAAAGGTTCAAGAAATAAAAGCATTAGGAAACAATGCAACCAATAAAGATATAGAGAGAATACTAAATCAATCTATCCGCTCTGAGAAAGTGGCGTGGAAAGATATTAAATTACGTACTTTTATCACAGAGAGTAATTCACGAAACGACTTAGCATCGCACGTCTACGATATTAGCTACGAAAGCATTACACCAAATGAAGATAATCTTGTTATCATTGATGATTCTATTGTTCGTGGAACAACTCTAAAGGAAAGTATCTTACGAATACTCGATAGACTCCACCCTAAGAAGATTATCATTGTATCAAGCGCACCACAAATCCGCTATCCTGATTATTATGGTATTGATATGCCACGCTTAGAAGAATTTTGTGTGTTCAGTGCAACTATTCAGTTAATTAAAGAACGGAATATGGAATCACTCTTAACAGAAGTTTATGAAGCTTGTAAAAGAGAGATAAACAAAACTAAGGGTGAGACAATTAATAATGCTGTTCGTAAAATTTATGCTCCGTTTACTATAGAAGAAATCAACGAGAAGATCGTAGAGATGCTACGACCTATAGAAATGACAACTCCAGTAGAACTCGTTTACCAGAGTATAGAAGGCTTACACAAAGCCATACCAAAACATAAAGGAGATTGGTATTTTACAGGGAATTATCCTACTCCTGGAGGAATGCTACTTGTAAACAAAGCATTCATAAACTTCTACGAACAGAATTATCGTAAGTAAATCAGCAAACATTAAATCATCAACATACGAATAAAAATGAGGAATGTAACTTTAGTCTTAAATGACGGTACAAAATTTCATGGAAAATCATTTGGATACGAGAAGCCTGTTGCAGGTGAAGTAGTATTCAATACAGCTATGATGGGGTATCCTGAAAGCCTTACCGACCCTTCTTATGCAGGACAAATGCTTGTTATGACATTCCCGTTAGTTGGAAACTATGGTGTTCCACCTTTTACAATGGAGAAAAACCATATTCCTTCATTTATGGAAAGTGACAAGATTTATGTGTCTGCACTTATCGTTTCCGATTATACCGAAGAATACTCACATTGGAATGCTGTTGAAAGTCTAGCATCATGGCTTAAACGAGAAAAAGTTCCAGCCATCACAGGTATTGATACACGTGAACTTACAAAAGTTTTACGCGAACACGGCGTAATGATGGGACAAATTATTTTCGATGATGAAGCCGACAACATTCCTACTGCGCATTATGAAGGAGTTAACTTTGTAGACCTGGTCTCAACAAAAGAAATCATTCGCTATAATGAAGGTGGAGGTAAGAAAGTTGTATTAGTTGATTGTGGTGTAAAAGCAAATATCTTGCGTGAATTAATAAACAGAAATATAGAAATAATTCGAGTTCCTTGGAATTACGATTACACATCATTAGAATATGATGGTCTATTCCTTGCCAACGGTCCAGGAGATCCTGATATGTGCAATGATGCTGTAGAGATTATCCGTAAACAGATGAATGAGAGTAGAAAGCCTATCTGTGGTATTTGTATGGGAAATCAACTCATGGGAAAGGCTGCTAACGCAACTATCTTTAAACTGAAATATGGTCATCGTGGACATAATCAACCTGTTCGATTGGTTGGAACAAACCAATGCTATGTTACATCACAAAACCACGGTTATGCCGTTGATGCAAAAACTCTTAATAAAGATTGGGAAGAACTATTTGTAAATATGAACGATGGTAGTAATGAAGGTATCCGACACAAAACGAATCCTTGGTTCAGTTCGCAATTCCACCCAGAAGCAAGTTCTGGTCCAGTAGATACTGTATTTATGTTTGACAAATTTGTAGAAGCACTGAAATAATGAAAGACGAATCAATAAAAAAAGTCCTGCTACTTGGTTCAGGCGCATTAAAAATAGGTGAAGCTGGAGAATTTGACTATTCAGGTTCTCAAGCGTTAAAAGCACTACGTGAAGAAGGTGTTTCTACCGTTCTTATTAATCCAAATATAGCTACAGTTCAAACATCAGAAGGCGTAGCAGACCAGATTTATTTTTTACCAATACAGCCATATTTCGTAGAACGTGTTATCCAAAAAGAACGCCCTGATGGCATTCTATTAGCATTTGGTGGACAGACAGCCTTAAATTGCGGTGTAGAATTAGACCGTCTCGGGATACTTGAGAAGTACAATGTAAAAGTACTCGGTACACCTGTTAAGGCTATAATGAACACTGAGGACCGTGAACTTTTCGTACAACAGTTAGACGAAATAGACATTAAAACTATTAAGAGCGAAGCGTGTGAGACAGTAGAACAAGCACGAAAAGCTGCTACAACATTAGGTTATCCTGTTATTATTCGTGCTGCTTATGCACTGGGAGGGCTCGGCAGTGGTTTTGCAGATAACGAAGAAGAACTTGATAAGATTTGTGAAAAAGCATTCTCATTCTCACCACAAGTATTGGTTGAGAAGAGTTTAAAAGGCTGGAAAGAAATAGAATACGAGGTGGTTCGCGACCAGTACGACAATTGTATTACGGTTTGTAATATGGAAAATTTCGACCCATTGGGTATCCATACAGGCGAATCTATCGTAATTGCACCTTCACAAACCCTCACTAACAGTGAATATCATAAACTTCGTAAATTAGCAATAAAGATTGTTCGCCACATTGGAATTGTAGGCGAATGTAATGTACAATATGCCTTTGATCCTAAAAGCGAAGATTATCGTGTAATTGAAGTAAATGCTCGTCTCTCGCGTTCTTCCGCATTAGCAAGTAAAGCAACTGGCTACCCACTTGCATTTGTTGCTGCTAAATTAGGAATGGGATACGGTTTATTCGAACTAAAGAACTCTGTTACCAAAACAACATCAGCTTTCTTTGAACCAGCACTCGACTATGTTGTTTGTAAAATACCACGTTGGGATTTAAGTAAATTCCGTGGCGTAGACAAAGAATTAGGCTCAAGTATGAAGTCTGTTGGTGAAGTTATGGCAATTGGTCGTAACTTTGAAGAAGCCATACAAAAAGGTTTGCGCATGATTGGACAAGGTATGCATGGCTTCGTAGAAAACAAAGAATTAGAAATTAAGGATATAGAAGCAGCATTGAGAGAGCCAACGGATAAACGTATCTTCGTTATCTCAAAGGCTATGCATAAGGGTTATACGGTTGACCAAATTCACGAACTTACAAAAATCGACCATTGGTTCCTATATAAACTGAAACATATTATTGACGTTGATGAACAATTAAAGAATTGTAATATCAACACACTTGATAAGACTTTACTCCGTACTGCTAAAATCTACGGCTTCACAGACTTCCAAATTGCACGTGCAGTTGGATTAGAAGACGAAGTAGATAATATGCATAAAGCTGTATTAGTTGTTCGTCAATTACGTAAGAGTTATGGTATTCTACCAGTTGTAAAACAAATAGATACACTTGCTGCCGAATATCCAGCACAAACCAACTATCTTTATGTAACTTACTCGGGTGTAGATTCCGATATTAAGTTTGAAACCGACCGTAAAAGTGTTATTGTTCTAGGGTCTGGTGCTTATCGTATTGGTTCTTCTGTTGAATTCGACTGGTGTGGCGTACAAGCACTAAATACGATTCGCAAACAGGGCTATCGCTCTATTATGATAAATTATAATCCAGAAACAGTATCGACAGACTACGATATGTGCGATCGTCTCTATTTTGATGAACTTACATTCGAGCGCGTTATGGATATAATTGATTTGGAAACACCCCATGGTGTTATAGTCTCTACTGGTGGGCAGATTCCTAACAACCTTGCTGTATATCTTGATGCGGAAAATGTGAACATACTCGGAACAAAGGCGAAAGATATTGATAATGCAGAAGACCGTGCCAAATTCTCAGCTATGCTCAACGATATAGGTGTGAATCAACCAGAGTGGCGTGCACTAACAAGTATGGCAGACATTCAAGAATTTGTAGACCGTGTAGGATTCCCCGTACTCGTTCGCCCTTCGTATGTTCTTTCTGGAGCTGCTATGAATGTATGTTCCAACAACGATGAATTAGAACGATTCCTGAAATTAGCAGCCAACGTGAGTGAAGACCACCCAGTAGTTGTAAGCAAATTCATTGAGCATGCGAAAGAAATAGAAATGGATGCCGTTGCACGCAATGGCGAAATCATGGCTTATGCTATATCAGAACATATTGAGTTTGCAGGTGTTCACTCTGGTGATGCCACTATTCAGTTCCCACCTCAAAAACTTTATGTAGAAACTGTACGCCGTGTAAAACGCATCAGCAGACAAATTGCTAAGGCACTGCACATTAATGGTCCATTCAACATACAGTTTATGGCACGCGATAACGATATACTTGTTATTGAATGTAACCTTCGCGCCAGTCGGTCATTCCCATTTGTTAGCAAAGTTTTGAAACTAAATTTCATCGACTTAGCTACTAAAATTATGCTTGGTATACCTGTAGAAAAACCAAGCAAAAATCTCTTCGATCTCGACTATGTGGGTATCAAAGCATCGCAATTCTCATTCAATCGCTTACAGAAAGCTGACCCTGTACTGGGTGTAGATATGAGTTCTACAGGAGAAGTTGGCTGTATTGGCGAAGATACCTATACTGCTCTACTAAAGAGTATGCTTTCTGTTGGACAAAGAATACCTGCAAAGAATATACTGCTGTCTACTGGTGGAGCAAAACAAAAAGCAGAAATGCTTGATGCTGCAAAAATATTGAAAGACCACGGATACAATCTCTTTGCCACTGGTGGCACCTCTAACTACCTAACAGAGAATGGCATAGATAACACATTAGTATATTGGCCATCAGACGAAGGAAAACAACCACAGGCATTAGACCTTCTACACGAAAAGAAGATTGATATGGTGGTAAACATTCCGAAAGATCTCACACCACGAGAGCTTACTAACGGCTACAAAATTAGACGTGCTTCTATCGACCTTAATATACCGTTGCTTACAAACAGCCGACTTGCAAGTGCATTTATTGCAGCCTTCTGCAATGTTAAGTTAAACGATATTGACATTAAAGCTTGGGGAGAATATTAAATTACAAATCCATACCATTAATCAAAGACCTATACGATTATTGTTTTCGTGTAGGTCTTTATTGTATACAGATGATATTGAATACTAAAATTAATATAAGTTTTAACCCAAATCCTTCATTAGAGCCTAAACATTCTTTGTTTTATTATCAGGTAGATTATCTGTCTTTGCAACGTATGTGTAGCGGGCTACATCAAGTTACAAAGACAGACAAGATGCCAATAAGAAAGTAAAAGATGTTAGGAGACAATATCATAGTAATAAAAACTATACATATTGCCGTCTAATGACTAATTTTGGCTTAACGACTAATCTATATTAAACTAGCTTCAATTATTAGTATTCGCCATCATCATAAGTAGGATAATTATAAGTAATGCCTACCGTTTACTCACAAGAAAATATTGCAAAGGACTCGATAAATCTCTCAATTATAGTTATTCTTGTTTCAGATATCTATCACGTTTATTTCAGATATCTATCAGCTACGTCTTAGATATCTATCACGTTCACTTCAGATATCTATCAGTTGCATCTTAGATATCTATCTGTTATAAATTAGATATCAATTATCTCTAATATAGCTACCTCAGATAAGAAGAATATAAATAAAACAGACTTAGCTAAAATAGCAGTTTAAGTTAGAAACATTTTGTACATTCAGACGTTTTGTATACCTTTGTAACAATAAAAAATAACTAATTATAGGCATTTTAGAACGTGTCTATAAACAAATAGACCGCAAGGTTCACAGAATATCTGAAGAATAATTTTATTAATAAACTTTTTATATATGAGGAAACTATTACTTTTAGCACTTGCCATTAATTTTGGCTTAAGTATGAATGCACAAGAGGCATTACTTTCTAATCGTCCTGATGGACTTGTTAAAGTTTACGACCGTTCTGGAAAGGGAATTAAACTACAACAGGCTGACGACGGATCTCTTGAAATGACAACACTCAATCTATCTGAAGCAACTGATTTTGAGGTTGTTTTTATGGCTGATAACAAAACTGTTTATGTTAAGAATCCTATAGTCGCCTTACCCGAAACATTTGCAGATGTAACCAATCGCTGGGTTAAAGGAAGCATAAAAGGAAATAAAATCACTATTCCACACAAATCGTTAATTTTTTCTACTCAAACAGATCAAGGCGAGAACGTATCCATATATATGGGATACTATGGAATAGACAATAATCAGGCTGTTCCTATGAATCCTTCTGTAGATATTACCTATACAATGAACGAAGACCAGATAACACTCGATGCTCCTAAAAACGATAAGACATACGTTCTTTCGTGTATAGCTGCAGACAATTCTTGGTTTAGAATGAGCGAATATACAGGAGCTATTTACACCCTAAATAAAGAAAAAACAGCGAATAATATAAACATTATAAATAAGGAGAATAAACTTGAAGTGGCAGAAGAAACATACTATGATATTTCTGGTCGCAAACGCACTAAACCTAACGAAGGTATTGCTATTAAACAAACTAAATTCAAGAATGGTACTCAGAAATCAGAAAAGTTCATCATAAATAAATAAAAAAACCGCTGGACTCTAAGAGTCCAGCGGGATTTCTTTAATAGCTAAGTAACTTGATTACTTATTAACGTGTGTTGAATCAGTATGAGTGCCTACTGCAGGTGAATCAACCTTGTTTGTATCTTGCTTTGTTGTATCAACTTTTGTTGTATCAACTTTTGAAGAATCTGCTGTACCAGCAGGTTTACCTTTACCATTGCAAGATGTCAAAGAGATAGCTGCACAAGCTACTGCTACAAATAATAACTTTTTCATTTTCTTTGCTTTTTAATCTGTAAAACGATCATTAATTTCTTAAAACGATGCAAAGGTAGATATTTTTTTTTAATAGCCATACTTTTTTTTATACTTTTTTTTTATTTTTCTGAAGCGCTTCTATATATCACTGATTATTAGGCAATTATAATATAGCTACTGCTGTTAAATATTATTAAAGCATTTTTATTCTCGCCATAAAACTATGTACATCAAGTATATATACTGATAAACAGTAAACATTTATTAGTTGTGTAGATATAGAGAAATAAGGTTCGTGAAGTATCTTCGTTCGTATATCATATATAAGGTAGCAGATATAATACATATAAGGTAATAGTTATAATATATAAGGTAGCAGATATAATACATATAAGGTAATAGCTATTATATATAAGGTAGCAGATATAATACATATAGGGTAATAGCTATTATATATAAGGTAGTAGATATAATATATAAGGTAGTAGTGAACGAACGGACGGCGACTCAAATTTGTTTGTGAAGTGTTGTGGTTCGTATACAGAACGGAGACTATTTATTTTAAATTAAGAGACCATTTATTTTAAATTAAGAGACTATTTATTTTAAATTAGTTGTTAGAGCTCTGTAGATTTCGTTTCATTATTAGACTGATTAATTGACTTTATAACGTAGATGCAGCATATTACATTTGGTTAAAAAGGATAACACTATACCTGCAATAAAATAAAGAATAACAGAAATTAATAGTACAAACAATACATAATGGCATTATGGTTTAATGATTCGATTGAGATTTATTACGAGGGGTGGGCGAAGATAGGTTAATATAATGATAGAAGCAGAAAAATATTTATTACTTTTGCAAACGAAACAAAAAATAACTACCTATACTATGAAACAAGGTATTGCCAACGACATTAATCCTTTGGTGAAAGTTGCTACAGCGTTAATTATTGGTATGGTTCTGGGGCGATTTGCTTTAACCATTATACCAATATGGAGTTGGCTTGCAATGGCTATGCTGTGTTTAGTGGTTATTTTTCTTAGTAGGAATAGACGAATATTTAACAGCTGCGCATTGCTTCTTGCTGTGGCTTCAATTGGTGGATGGCTGATGGCAAACACAGAAATGGAGATGCAGAAGTTTATTCCTACAAAGCTTTTGCGCTACAATGCGGTATTGCTGACCGAACCTGTGCGACACGGGAAAGTTATACAAACCGAATTGGCTATTCAAACAACTGATGCCCCTATGAAAATTAAGGCTGCTATATTATGCGATACTGTTTCTGAAAACTATAAACGGTTACACGTAGGAGATGGTATCACTGCCTTCTCTGAGTTGGAAAAGCCCGTAAACTTCTGCGATACAGACTTTGACTATGCTCGTTGGCTACATTTGCACGGTATTAGTGCAGAAACTTTTATTTTCTATAGGAATTGGAAAAAGACTGCAGTAAATCTTTCGTTCCTTAGCATTGCAGACCGAACATTGATTGAACTAAAACGAGCAAAACAACAATGGTTACGAACTTATGCACGTGTAGGACTCGAAGAACAGACTGCTGCTGTTACTATTGCGATGACTTTGGGTAACAAGCAACTTATATCGAAAGACGTAAAAGACGATTATTCCGTCTCGGGGGCAAGTCATATCTTAGCTCTGTCGGGGTTGCATCTTGGTATTATCTATGTTATCTTTCTTTTCGGATTCAATCTTTGTAAAGGCATTCCCTACTTAAATGTTCTTGTGCGGTATCACATTAGCGATTTGTTGGTGCTACTGCTCATCTGGCTGTATGCATTGTTGGTTGATTTCTCCCCATCAGTATTGCGGTCGGCAACAATGATAACTGTGTACAGTGTTGTTAGATTACTGAATAGAGACCGTTCTTCGCTCAACACATTGGCGCTTACGGCTATTATTCTATTGGTGCTACACCCACAGAACTTATGGGACGTAGGCTTCCAATTGTCGTTTATGGCTGTGCTTTCCATTATTCTCTTCGCACCCACACTTTATGGATTATTCTCGTACGAACAACTTCAGCACCATTGGCTGTTGCGTTGGATATGGTCACTTATTACGGTTTCGGTAGCGGCACAATTGGGCACTGCACCATTGGTGGCTTACTACTTCGGACGATTTAGTTGCTACTTCCTACTTTCCAACTTCATTGTAATTCCTTGTGCTACCATTATTCTCTACACCACAGTTCTGTTGTTTGCATGCTTTTTTATGCCAGTTGCGCAACTATTTATTGGAAAAGCATTGCAAACAATAGTTGGTGCTATGAACACTGCCCTACATAGCATAGCCCATTTGCCAGGTGCAAGCATAGAAGAGCTACACCCCAGCATATTGCAGCTGTTTTTTTGCTATATTCTTCTGCTTTGTGCGTACTGCTTAACCACTTTTTTCAGCAAACAAGCTGACTTGCAATAAATTTACGTACCTTTGCAACCACTTATGCAAAGGTATTTCATACAATTCTCGTACGATGGCACTAATTATCACGGTTGGCAAATTCAACCTAACGGAATAACGGTGCAAGAAGTTTTAGAAAAAGCTTTATCTACATTATTACGCACTAAAATAAGTGTTATAGGTGCTGGACGAACCGACTCTGGAGTGCACGCACGCACAATGGTTGCTCATTTCGACTTTACAGAAAACAGCATAGATTGCAAGCAACTCTGTTATAAACTAAACCGCATATTGCCCCGCGATGTTGCTGTAACGGCTGCCTATCCAGTAAACAACGAATTGCATGCACGCTTTTCTGCCACATCGCGCACGTATCACTATTATATGCACCATGCCAGAAACCCATTCCAAAAAGCATACTCGTGCGAAATGCCTTATGCCTTAAACTACAACCGAATGAACGAGGCTGCAAGTTATCTTATTGGCGAACGCGACTTTAAATGCTTTTGTAAGGCTGGAGGCGACAACAAAACAACCATCTGCAACCTAACCGAAGCACAATGGGTGCGTTGCAATGCCGAACTTTCCATTTACGACAACACAGCCGAAACAGAGAGTTGGTGTTTTGTTATTACTGCCAACCGATTTCTTCGCAATATGGTTCGAGCAGTTGTAGGCACGCTGGTAGAAGTGGGACGTGGCAGACTATCGATTGACGACTTCTGCAAAATAGTAGACACAGGCACACGTAGCGATGCTGGCGAAAGTATGCCAGGCAACGCATTGTTTCTTTGGAATATAGAGTATCCATCTCTATAGCTATCACAGCCTAACTCTTAATAGTTAGAGCATGCACACACGCTGTGCAGTGCCAATGCTTACACTCTACATTTACGTAGAGTGTAAGTAGCAATTTTCTTACGCATCTTATTACAATTATATGCGCATACCACATCAACGATACAATGATGATATGGTTTTATTTACACGTAAGTAAAACTTTATTTACGTGTAAGTAAAACTCTACTTACATGTAAGTAAAACTTTACTTACGTGTAAATAATAACATAACTCGCCTATGAAAAAGTTGCGAAACTATATAAGAAACGAAAGAACACTATGAAAGAATTATCGCACATTCGCACTATCGCGCCTCGCCATACACACATTTAACAAGCTATACCCTAAAGCGCATTGTAAACTTGTTAGGCTGTTAAACCCATAAACACAAAGCCATAAAGAGCCAATAAATGCCATATAAATAGTATCTAACGCAGAAACAAACAGCTCCCATTCCTATTTACACCTTATTATATATAGCATACAAGAACGAAATTTGTGTGTTTCATATTATTGTTGTACTTTTGCAGCGTAACAATTTAATTAAAACAAAAAAATGAAAGCATTTGTATTCCCAGGACAGGGCTCACAGTTCGTAGGTATGGGCAAAGACCTCTACGACAACGAACAATTAGCAAAAGAACTTTTCGATAAAGCTGACGAGATTTTAGGCTTCAAAATAACCGATATAATGTTTGCAGGAACAGACGAACAACTGAAGCAAACCAACGTAACACAACCAGCAGTGTTTCTCCACAGTGTTATCTCAGCACTCTGTTTGGGCAGCGAGTTTAAGCCCGATATGGTAGCTGGCCACTCTCTTGGCGAATTTTCAGCATTAGTAGCAGCAGGTGCATTATCGTTCGAAGATGGTTTAAAACTTGTTGCCTTACGTGCTAACAGCATGCAGAAAGCTTGCGAACAAAATCCAGGAACAATGGCAGCCATTATAGGCGTAGCCGACGAAAAAGTGGTTGAAATTTGCAAACAAGTTACCAATGGTGGTAAAATGGTTGTTGCAGCCAACTTTAACTGTCCTGGCCAGTTAGTAATATCAGGTTCAAAAGAAGGTATCGACGAAGCTTGTGCCTTGCTAAAAGAGGCTGGTGCTAAACGCGCATTGCCTTTAAAAGTGGGTGGAGCCTTCCATTCGCCATTTATGCAACCAGCAAAAGACGAATTACAAGCCGGCATTGAAGCCACCAATATAACATCGCCAAAATGCCCAGTTTATCAGAATGTAGACGGAAAACCACACACCGATGCTGCCGAAATTAAAGCAAACCTTATAGCACAACTTACATCGAGTGTTCGTTGGACCGAAAGCGTACAAAATATGATAGCCGATGGAGCAACCGAATTTATAGAATGCGGTCCAGGTAAAGCACTTCAGGGTATGATTGGCAGAATAGACAAAAATGTAGATGCACACGGATTACTGCTACACAGAATGTAATCGATATTTGGTTGTAGCGTTTGCTTCGCAACCACAATAATACCTATGTAGGGACACAAGCCCCTGTATATCCATTTACACAACTCGCAAATAGTTGGTAAACCCAATAAAGCGAACATTAGGATTACAGGGCATTGTGTCTCTTTTTGTTTCACCAGATATAAGCTATAAGTAATGAAATTAGTAATTTACCAAGTGTTTACACGCACTTTTGGCAACAAAAACACCAACAACCAACCAAACGGAACAATTGCCGATAACGGAGTTGGGAAAATGAGCGACTTTAACAAAACAACGCTACAACAAATAAAAAAGCTCGGTGCAAACACTATTTGGTACACTGGCATTATACGCCACGCCACCTGCACCGACTATTCTGCATTTGGAATACCACGCCAAACTCCACGTGTTGTGAAAGGAAAAGCAGGCTCGCCATACGCCATTACCGACTATTACGATGTAGATCCAGACATTGCAGACAACGTAACGAAACGTATGAACGAGTTTGAAGACTTGGTAAAACGAACCCATAACGAAAGCTTAAAAGTAATTATAGACTTTGTTCCTAACCATGTGGCACGCGAATACAAAAGCATTTGTAAACCAATTGGCGTGAAAGATTTGGGAGAAACCGACGATAAAAATAAACACTTCGATGCAAACAACAACTTCTATTATTGTCCGAACGAGCCATTAGACACTTCAGCCATACCACGCTCAATAAACAACGAAGCAACAAAACCCGACCACAAATCAGCAGAATACACAGAAACAGTGGCACGTTGCACCGGAAACGATAGGTTTGATGCACACCCACAAGCCAACGATTGGTACGAAACCATAAAACTAAACTACGGCATAGACTATTGCGATTGGGGCGGACGAAGCAACCATTTCAATCCAATACCAGACACATGGCACAAAATGACCGATATACTATTGTTCTGGGCAGCCAAAGGAATAGATGGTTTTCGTTGCGATATGGCAGAAATGGTGCCACACGAGTTTTGGAAATATGCAACAGAAAAGGTAAAAGCACAATATCCTCACATTGTTTTTATTGGCGAAGTATACGACCCTAATCAATACAGAACATACATTGCAGCAGGTTTCGACTATTTGTACGACAAGGTGGGTATGTACGATTGCTTACGCGATGTAATGTGCGAACATCGCTCGGCAAACGATATTACACGCCAATGGCAAGCAACCGACGATATTGGCAAACACGTGTTATACTTTCTTGAAAATCACGACGAACAACGAATAGCGTCCAACTTCTTCTGTGGGAATATGCAAAAAGGCATTCCTGCCCTTATTGTTGCTGCCCTATTTCAGTGCAATCCCATAATGATTTATGCCGGACAAGAGTTTGGCGAAAAAGGAATGGACGGTGAAGGTTTCTCGGGAATAGACGGTCGGTCTACCATTTTCGACTATTGGAGCATTGATGCCATTCGTAAAGGTTTCTTTGAACGTAGCAAATTGTCGGCAGAACAAGTGCAATTAGAAAAAGAATATCGCAAAATATTAACGCTCTGCAATAGCGAAAAAGCTATCAGCAATGGAAAAACATTCGATCTTATGTATGCCAACGAAACAAACGATGCCTTTGATAGCAACAAACAGTTTGCTTTTTTGCGTAGTTCGAATAACACCACCCTACTTATTGTTGCTAACTTTAGCAAAACAGAAGCACATATTCGTGTAAACATACCTGCCCACGCATTTGATTATATGGAAATTAAAGAAGGTAAGAAGAATATGGTAGACTTACTTTCAGGCAATCATCAATCTGTGGTACTGCAGAAAGACAGTTCTATAGAAATAGTAGTTCCTGCACTCAATGGAAGAGTCTATAAATTTTAGATTATGGAAGTAGACAACTATACATTCAATGCGCACAACAAAGAGGAATTTCCACCTGCACACACAGCCGAACATTTGCTAAACCAACTTATGGTAAGAATGTTTGGAACAGAACGCAGCAGAAATGCACACGTAGAACGAAAGAAAAGCAAAATGACTTTCGTGCTTCAACAAAAACCATCGCGAAAAGAAGAAAAAGCCATAACAGATGAAATGAATAGACTTATAGAAGAAGACCTTCCTGTAACATACGAACTTGTGGAACGCAACAATTTGCCAGAAAACGTAACACTAGAACGATTGCCCGAAGATGCTTCTGAAAAAATAAGACTAGTAAGAATTGGCAATTACGATGTGTGTCCGTGCATTGGTAAACACGTTCGTTCTACAAAACAAATAGGCAAATTCGAGCTGTTAGGTACAAATTGGGACGAACACAGCAAGTCGTTTCGCATACGTTTTAAAGTAATACCATAATATTTCAAGTAAATAAACTCCTATGATAAGTAAAGACAGTATAGAATCAGCCTATTGTTTCTTACACCAGAAGTATCGTGTATACAAGTTTTCTAACAACGAAACACAACGCGACGACATAGAATTTGCCATTGCATCTTACGTAGAAGAGATGAACAAAGAACTTTATGCACAGCTTGCCAAAGGTAGAGAAGAATATCTTTGTAACCATACAACTTTTGATGCTGATATGCAAGAGGCTATAAACGAATTAGAAACAAGATTATAAAAATGAACTTCGATAAAATACACGACGACGCAAGAAGAACAGAACTAATACGAATGATTGAACATTCGGTAGAACACTTATCGCTTGCCGAACTCGAAGCATTATACTACGACTTAGTATCAAAAGACTATATACGATAAGAACAACGTGAATAAAACAAACAAAGAAATACTCCGTCTTGCACTTCCATCAATAGTTAGCAACATCACAGTGCCTCTTTTAGGTTTGGCAGATTTAACCATAGTTGGACATATTGGAAACGAAAACTATATTGGAGCTATTGCCATAGGTTCAATGATATTCAATATTATGTATTGGATATTAGGGTTTCTGCGTATGGGAACAAGCGGAATGACATCGCAAGCATACGGCAGAAAAGTTTGGGAAGAAGCCATAAGAGTGCTATTTCGTGCCTTAACTATAGGCGTAGGTATGGGTGTTATCTTTATTATTTGCCAATCTGTTATAGAATGGATTATGATTTGCGCAATGAATACTCCCGGAAGTTCTTTACCATTAGTACATTCATATTTCCACATTGTTATTTGGGGAGCACCTGCTATGCTTGGTTTATATGGACTAAATGGGTGGTTTATTGGTATGCAAAACACAAAAATACCAATGTTAATTGCCATTGTGCAGAACCTTATTAATATATTCGCCTCACTCTTATTTGTATTTGGTGTTGGGTGGAAAATAGAAGGTGTTGCATCGGGCACTCTAATTGCACAATGGAGTGGTTTTCTAATAGCTTTATTTTTTGTGCACCGTGGACTTAAAAATAAAACATTTTATACATCGCCTACTATTACACAGTTATCGTTCTCGCTTTTCAAATCTACACTTACTCACATAGAAGCTTGGCAGCGTTTCTTTTCTGTAAATCGTGATATCTTCTTGCGCACACTATGTTTAGTAGCTGTAAATTTATTCTTCACCAGTGCAGGTGGAAAACAAGGAGCACTAATACTTTCAGTTAATACATTGCTTATGACAATGTTTACGCTCTTTTCCTACTTTATGGACGGCTTCGCTTATGCTGGCGAAGCTTTGAGTGGAAAATTGTATGGTGCAAATAACAAGAGCGGATTTATGCAAATGGTATATAGTTTATTCAGGTTCGGCGGAATTATGGTGATTCTATTTACTGCAATTTATACACTTAGTGGGAAAAACTTTCTCCATCTTCTAACCGACAACAGTTCTGTTATCTGTGCATCTTTGCCTTATCTTGTTTGGACTTATTTTATTCCACTTACAGGAGTAGCTGGTTTTATTTATGATGGTATATTTATTGGAATGACAGAAACCAAAGGAATGCTCATTACTTCTGCTATAGCAATGGTTTGTTTCTTTGCTTTCTACTATATTGCCAAACCATTTTGGGAGAACAATGCATTATGGATAGCTTTCCTTTTATTTCTTTCTCTGCGTGGTATCCTTCAATTCTTTTGGGCGAAGAAATTTGTTCTCAATCGTTTCAGTGCATCTAACAAAAAAATATGAAATCTAAAAACATTAGCACCTCCAAAATATAACTCTAATTTACTCATAAAATACTCTTTTCCTACAACATAGTGCACATTATTAAGATTCCTACGGTCTATAAGATACCGATTAAGGTATGAAATTTAATAAAAACTTCACGAATAATTTGATTCTACAAAAAAAAGATATACCTTTGCATTCGTTTTCAAAAAAATTAGGTTTGATCCGCTAGCTCAGCTGGTAGAGCACAACACTTTTAATGTTGGGGTCATGGGTTCGAGCCCCATGCGGATCACAAAATGAAAGGGTTTCTGCTACGAAATCCTTTCTTTTTTATATACATTATTGTTATATTCCATAAGAATTTATAACTGTGTTTACTGTTTGTTTAGCACTATCTTGCTAAAAAACTCAGACAAGATAGTAACAAATGTTATTGTTTGTCAGATAAGAACTGACATTATACCATTCCCATTATTACTGTCCGCATCTATTTCTCAGCCATTTCTATCTTATTTTTCCATATTTAAATATTATTTCCCTTTAATTTTATTTACAGTCTTTATATTACACACTTATGGCACACATATTGTGTGTTTGTTTTATATTAATAATAACAAAGAAATAAAAAGACGAGATTATGAAGTTTGAAAAAGGAAAAATTTTCAATGCCAATGAATTGGTTAATTATACAGAAGGAGGCGTAGTAAGCAAAGAGTTAATTCATAACAATGCTGGTAGTGTTACGCTTTTTAGTTTCGATGCTGGACAGGGACTTTCACAACACACTGCGCCTTTCGATGCTTTTATTCAAGTAATAGATGGAGAAATGGTGCTCAATGTTGAAGGTATAGACAACCATATTAAAGCTGGAGAAAGCTTTATTATTCCAGCAGGTGCGCTTCATTCTGTAAAAGCAGAACAACGTTTTAAGATGATTATTACAATGGTAAGAGGATAAAATAGAGCATATTTTTGCGGCTATTATATATACAAAAATATTAACAAGGCTATTTCTATATAGATAGTCTTGTTATTTTTTATAATTATCAGAAAAAATGTAATTAGAAAATTAAGAATTTATAATTTAAAAAAAATATTTTCTTATTATATTTTTCGGTGTTCTATATAATAACGAAGCATTGTGTTTTATATGTTTGGCTTATTATACAGTTCATCTATTTATTTAATAGCACAATCCTCACTCCATTCTTATTTTGGAATGAGGACGAGGCTTTTATGTTCTATTTTCTAAATATCTATCAATAGAGATAAGGAGTGCTTTCTCCCCTACTCTTGCTTTTCACAATCTTCTATAGTAACAGTATCTTCTTTATCTTCTTTCGTTACATATCGTTTCCAATAGGCAATAATAAGGGTGGTTAGTGGCAGAGCTACTATCAAACCAATAAAACCTAACAACGATCCCCATACAGAAAGTGAGAGTAACAGAATAGCTGGGTTCAAATTCATAGCCTTCCCCATAATCTTTGGTGTTACTATTAGGTCGCTAATAATCTGGATAATAGCAAACACTAATGTAGCTGTTCCAAATACTACCCAGAAATTTTGTCCGGTATCTACGGCTTTAATTAACGATAGAAATACCATTGGAATAAATGCTAATGCATGCATATATGGTATTAGAGTGAGTACACCTATTAATATTCCCATTCCGATGGCTATTGGAAAGTCGATAATGGTAAAGCCAATACAAAATAAAATGCCCATAGTAAGTCCAACCAAACCCTGTCCACGAATATAATTGTTCAATTCAGACTCTACATCTTGCATTAAGTCGGTCCAGAAGGGTCGTTGTTTCTTTGGAAATATACGTATAAAGTTTTTGGCTAAGCGTTCGTAATCTAGTAAAATAAAGAAGAGATAGAGCAATGTTATAAACGATGCTATTACACTAAAAACAATACTTGCTGTTTGTCCTAAGAATGAAAATAGTTTTGGTATAGAACTTTTTATTGTAGCAGTAAAGTCTGCACTGTTAATATAGTGGCGTATTTGTGGTAAATATTCTTGTATCCATTCACGTACCATTACCATTATGCGGTTTCCGTTGGCAGTATGTAATACATATTTATTAGCAGCATCGCCTAATTTCTCTACTTGATCTATCATTGGTGGAACAATCGCAAAAACAACACACGAGATAACAGTTACAACCAACAACATTGTTATAATAACCGCTATTGGACGCACTTTAACTCGCAATTTGTATTGCACAAACTTTACAACTGGATTTAACAAGTAAGCAATAAACCACGCTATAAAGAAAGGTAATAGTGCGTGGCTAAGATAATTTACTACATAGAACACGGCAAATATTAAAGCCGCAACTAAAAACCAGCGTATAAATTTATCGAATGTAATTTTCTCTTCAAACATAATACTTCTTTTATTGAGTTATTTCTTTATAGCTTTTTAGGCTATTAATTTTTCTTTCGTGCTTCTTCTTTCGAAACTTTTTGATAGCATTCCCTACATAAAGGTTCGTATTCGGTTTGTTCGCCCAGCATTACTCTATGCTCGTTGGGTACTAATCTATGACTAACGTAAGCAAGAGCACCACATTTTACACAAATAGCATGTACCTTTGTTACTTGGTCGGCAATAGCACAGAGTGCAGGAATAGGACCAAACGGGACTCCTTTATAGTCCATATCGAGTCCAGCAACAATAACTCTTACGCCATTATTGGCTAGTTGGTTACAAATATCTACAAGTCCTTCATCTAAAAATTGGGCTTCATCTATACCTACAACATCTATATCGGACGCCAATAGTAATATGTTTCCCGACGAATTAATGGGTGTAGAGTGAATAGCATTCTTATCGTGGCTCACAACTTCTTCTTCCGAATAACGTACATCAATAGCAGGTTTAAAAATCTCTACTTTCTGCTTTGCAAATTTAGCACGTCTAAGTCGGCGAATTAGTTCTTCTGTTTTACCCGAGAACATACTTCCACAGATAACTTCTATTCGTCCTTGACGTCGCCTTTCTCCGTTCACATTGTCTATTATGTCCATAGTTATTGCGTTATAAGTAATTTATCCTATATTCAATCATTCTTGTTCCTGTGCGAAATCTTAAACAAAAGTTTCCAAGAACTTCACGTCTCCAGATACATTTACAGTTTGTATTGTTGCTGGTAATAATACAGTTTCGCCAGCCCTTAGCTCTATATTTTGTTCATTAGTACTAAGCATACATTTTCCTGATAATGCCATTAGCACCACAAACGAGTCTAATTCGCTATAATCAAGCTGCATAGGTTCGTTCAAATCATAAACCGATGTTGTAAAATGCTTACATCGCACCAGTTCTATTCCTTTGTTCTTACAAGGTTTATACTTTGCGCGATAATCGTCTTCTACATTATAATCAATGCATTCTGCAGCTTTTTCTGTGTGCAACTGTCTATAATTTCCATCGTTATCTTTACGTTTAAAGTCGTAAATACGATAAGTAATATCGCTTGTTTCTTGTATTTCAGCCAAAAATGTGCCTGCACCTATAGAATGAATACGTCCTGCGGGCAAATAAAACACTTCACCTTCGTGCACTTTATATTCACACAAAGCATCGGTTATGGTATCGTTTTCCACCATAGTTTTATATTCCTGCGGAGTTATATTGTGTTTTAATCCACTCAACAAAGTTGCATAAGGTGCGCTTTCCATAATATACCACATTTCTGTTTTACCACGTTTCAGTCCATTCCTTATAGCGTGTTCATCGTCAGGGTGTACTTGTATAGATAGTTGTTTCTTAGCATCAATAAACTTTACGAGTAATGGAAATTCGTTACCAAAACGCTCATAATTCTCTTTCCCTACGAGATTACCTTTCAACAAAGCTACTAAATCGTTTAGCTTCATACCTTCGTATTGCCCGTTGGCTACAATGCTTTCGTTGTTTTTCACGCCAGATATTTCCCAACTCTCACCCACTTGATCCATTTCGATGTTGAGTTGCTTAAAAGGTATTATCTTATCGCCGCCCCATAGCACCTGTTTCAATATAGGGCGAAACTTTATTATCTCCATTCTTTTATATGTTCTTCTATGTTCATCTGTAAGGTGCAAAGATACAACTTTTACATAAAAGAAGCATAATAAACAATCGAAAACATTATATATCAAATTATTTCAGTACCTTTGCAGCGTTCAAACATAATGTTGTCTATTATGGCTGGCTGACAACTAAATTGTGTGAACAAGTAATAATAGACAGAAGTTTGAGGGATTTCGTAGCTAATTTTTTTATAACAAATTAGGATAAGCACACCGTTGTAATGTGCTCAAATAATATTGATTAATCAATACATATTTCTCATTCAGACTTCTTTAAAGAAAGAACATTTTGAAAACATTTGAAGAATTAGGCGTAAGCGAAGAAATACGCCACGCAATAGAAGAACTTGGATTTGAACAACCAATGCCTGTTCAAGAGGCTGTTATTCCATATTTATTAGGCAATGGCAACGATGTTATTGCACTCGCACAAACTGGAACTGGTAAAACAGCAGCATACGGCATACCTGTTTTACAAAAAATAGACCCTACAAAGAAAGAAACACAAGCTCTTATTCTAAGTCCAACACGTGAACTCTGTTTACAGATAGCCGATGATATTTCCGATTTCTCTAAATATATTGATGGACTTCATGTTGCTGCTGTTTACGGTGGTGCATCTATTGAAATGCAAAGCAGACAGCTGCGTAAAGGTGCACAAATTATTGTGGCAACTCCTGGACGACTTATAGATTTGATGAAACGTGGTGTTGCAAAGTTAGATGCTGTATGCAATGTTGTGCTCGATGAAGCCGATGAAATGCTTAATATGGGTTTCTCAGAAAGTATTAATGCTATATTCGAGGGAGTACCATCAGACCGCAACACACTGTTGTTTTCTGCAACAATGAGTCGAGAAATTGAGAATATTGCCAAAAGCTATCTACACGATTACAAGGAAATTGTTGTGGGCAGCCGCAATGAGGGGGCTGAAAAGGTGAACCATATTTACTATATGGTTCACGCAAAAGATAAGTATCTGGCTCTGAAGCGTATTGTTGATTATTATCCAAGCATTTTTGCTATTATATTTTGTCGCACGAAGGTGGAAACACAAGAAATTGCCGACAAGCTTATTCGCGATGGATACAACGCTGAGGCTTTACACGGTGATCTTAGTCAGCAACAACGCGACTTAACCATGCAGAAGTTCCGTCAGCACAATGTACAATTTCTAGTAGCTACCGATGTGGCTGCTCGCGGACTAGATGTAGACGATTTGACCCACGTAATAAATTATGGATTACCTGACGACATTGAAAGCTATACACACAGAAGCGGTCGCACTGGACGCGCTGGAAAGAAAGGTACATCTATATCTATTATACATTCGCGCGAACGCTCTAAAGTTAAGGCGATAGAGAAAATTATTCAGAAACAATTTGTAGACGGTACGCTTCCTTCAGCAAAAGATATTTGCAGCAAGCAGCTTTACAAAACAATGGACGAAATACTTAAAGTTGATGTTAACGAAGAAGAGATTGAACCTTTCTTGAAGGAAATTAATCGACACTTTGAATATATAGACAAAGAGGATATTATTAAGAAAATCATTAGTATGACTTTTAATCGCTTCTTGGAATACTATGCTAATGCGCCCGAAATAGAAAAACCATCGGGTAAACGTAGTGAACGAGATGGCGAACGTGGTAGCCGTAACGGTCGTGGCGAACGAAACCGAAAAGGTTTGCGCACACCAGAAGCGGGCTACAAACGTTTATTTATAAATCTTGGAAAAGACGATGGATTCTATCCGGGCGAAGTAATGCAGTTTATAAATAAAAACGTACACGGAAGACAGGCTGTGGGGCACATTGACTTATTGAGCAAATTTTCGTACATAGAAGTGCCTGAAAAAGATGCCAACAAAGTGATGAAGGCACTCAACGGAACTACCTATAAAAAGCGCGAAGTGCGTTGCAACGATGCTGAAGAAAGTGGGCACGGTCGTAATGGTCGTGGCAATGGAGTACAAAAAGGTAGGCGAAACAACGAAGATACTAATAAGCATCATTCTAATGGCAGTCGTCAAGGAAATAAAAACAAACCGAAAAGCAAGGCACAAACACAGCTAGAGACTAATGAGACTGGCGATTGGCGAAAGTTTTTTCAGCATGATGTTAAGCTGAAAGGTGAAGTTCCCGACTTCTCTGAAGAAGGCTGGGCAAGAAGAAGACCAAAGAAGAACAAATAGCAGAATTAGACTATTCTGCCAACAATAGAACTTTAAGAGTCCAATATCGGAACCCTCAATCAGGGTTAGATATGGACTCTTTTTGTTTATGGGCACGAGTATTCGCTTATTATTACATTGCATTCAAAGATATTATTTGCAAATAACTGAATTGCCAATTCAAACAGAATGTATTGATTTTGTGATATATAGGTAGAAAATTATAAGCAGCGCCAAGTGGCTACTCACCTATCAAATAGAGTATCTCAAACACTTAGAAAAAACATTCAGATGTTAGCCACTCTTGTTTTAGATATCTGTCGCATTCGTCACAGATATCTGTCACGTTCGTCTCAGATATCTGGCAGTTACGAATTAGACATCATAAAAAACTGTATCCTTTATACGTATACGCTATAGTACCTAAAAGACATTTACATAGATGAGGATTATGAGTGTTTTTATTCTGCAATATTTCGACTCAAATATTATTATAGGTATCTAATAAACAATATGTTTTTCAGTATTCTATTATATAAGAATACATTTTTCTACAATTGCCTCCCTTTACACAGAGCTTATATCTTCTCGTCTGAATAAAGCAATGTGGCTATGCCTCACTATGTTATCGAATAAACACCAATCAGCCATTAAACCACAACATCATTATATTTGGTTTATACAATGATGTTACAGTTTAATGCCGCATTTAATTTTTATTTTCTATTGTTGCGTGAAGTAAATAAACAGTAGTGTTTATTTCAACACTTTGCGCATTGTTCCATCGCTCATACGAACGATATTTACTCCACGCTGCAATTCCTTCTGTTTCTTGCCATTGACAGAGTAAATAGTTCTTACGGTAGCGTTGTTCGATGACATG
>QWCO01000009.1_pt1 | contig 143666 bp, 99 predicted proteins | sample 1972611 | NCBI WGS metagenome assembly QWCO01 (sample SAMN09866706, study PRJNA288562) | Human oral metagenome isolate term1_saliva, whole genome shotgun sequencing... | reverse complement strand
AGTTTCCAACTTCTCATCGCTGCACGCTCTCCAATACTTTTCAGACATCACCCAATAAGGGTGTTTTCATATGCAATAAGGGTGTTTGCTGATAGCCTTATTGTATTCTTAAATACAATAAAGAGAAAAACGATACTGTCCTAAAAAAGTGTGTAAGCTCCAAAGTTCTTATATTTGTAGTGAATAAAAAAATCAAAGAAAGAACAATGAAGCTTACAACAGAACAAAGATCGGAATTAATTTCTGAAATGGCCTCAAGTGAGGCAGGTTTTAAAGAGTTGGTTCGCGTGCTTTTGGATAGTTTTTCCAAGCAGGAGCGCGCCCTCTTTCTCGCGGAACATGCGGGTGAACAAGCCAATGGTTTCCGTCCCCGGCGTTGGCGGGGCTATATATAAAATAAAGTGTATAAGCAACAGGTTCTTAATATCTCAAAATTTGTCCTGGCCGAATATGACTTGTTGCAGAAATATGATTTGCTTTACACAAAGCATCAAGCGAGATTTCTAATTTGCGAGCAATAGAAGTTAAGTTTTCTCCAGCAGCTACCTTGTGGTAGCGAGAAGGAGCAATTTCAGCCATATGTTCTGTCTGAGCAGTCATCTCTTTATTCTTTCTACTAGCAGTTGAGGCGACTCCAGTAAACATATTTGGATTATCACTCTTATGGAATACGAAATAGTCACCCGTCACATCTTGGTTAGGGAAATCAAACAGAAGTTCAGGATTGATAACAGCACCTAACAGACGGCATTCAAAATGAAGATGACTTCCGGTGGAGAGCCCTGTATTCCCCCCTAAACCTATAGGTTCTCCTGCTTTCACATAAGTATTAACAGAGACTAGATGCTTGGAGAGATGAGCATAGATTGTTTCCAATCCATTATTATGACGAATAACAATATATTTTCCATAACCTCCTCCCTCATAATCAACGATGCGTACGCGACCATCAAATGCAGATCGGATAGTATCGCCAACATAAACTTTTATATCGAGTCCTTTATGATAACGACGAAATGACGACCGATAGCCTACTCTACTTGTAATACGTCGGCTGTCGGTCGGCATTGCAAAATTGCGTAAATCAATACGATATGTTTCTGGAATCTGATCTTGGCTATAGCAATGAGTGCGCGTGGTATTCCAACTAGAGTAAAGGTCGCCCGAAGGTCTTTCTACGTTCTCGCGCTGAATCAGTCGATTGAGTGCTAGAGAATCAACCGAGCGTACTTTTCTATCGACAGGAGCTTGCATAGATATCATATCTTGCGCGGTAGCTGAAAGCGTACATCCTAAGAGAAAAACACCTAAGCCAAATTTTCGAAGTGCTGAAAAATTCATTCGTTCGTGTTACAATTAAGGAAGCCAAAAGCTTCTTATTATTATACGTATCGGTCACAAAGTTACGACTTTGTAGCATACTGACAATAAGTATGCTCAAAAAATTAGTTAAATCAATTGTGTCTAGATAGCAAATAACAAGTTAAATCAGTATATATAAAAATCTTTCGTAAGTTGTTGATACTGTTCTGATCTTTCTCCTTTTTCGTCCATCAAGAGTAAAGTATCTTCCGTGAAGACACTTTCAACTTTTGATAAAGCACACAACAAACGTTTAGGTGCCTTAAAAGGACGAGTGACTACTCGAGTCAAACGATTAAGGACAAAACCTCGAACAATAGCTTCCACCATAAAACGCTCGCGAGCTACTGTAGGAATGATAACATATAAGCGTCCTGTGTCACATAAGAGTCGAGATACTTGTTGTAATAAAGTCGCAAAACTCAATCCTACAGTATGACGCGCGCTGGCTCGTGCAGCATCAGGAGGAAGGAGATCTTCTTCAAAAAAAGGAGGATTAACCAATATGGTATCAAAGCCTTTAGAATCTTGAAAATTGGAAATATCTTCGCATACAATACTTATGCGGGAAGCCCAAGGCGACCTTACTGCATTCTCCTTTGCTTGCAATGCTGCCTCTCTCTCGATCTCAACACCATACACATATGCTTGAGAACGCTGAGCTGCCATGATGGAGATAAGTCCGGACCCACAACCAATATCAAGAATTCTGTTAGACTTAGAAACATCGGCCCAAGCCCCGAGAAGTACTCCATCTGTTCCCACTTTCATCGCACAGCGATCGTGGTATATTTTAAATTGTTTGAATTCAAAGAAATTTGTCATACCCTCATAAACTTAAAAGTACTAAAAATAGTATGAAAAGCCGACATTCTTTTATTGCTTTTTGGTGTTTCGAGGCGTTTAAGCTATCTTTGCTCTCCATTTTGGGACTTTTTATTTTTATTTTCCCAGTTTCGAAAGATTTATCATGAACGAAAAAGATATTTCCGCTAATCCATTCTCCCTCATTGCTGATTTCGAGGGAGATATTGCGCAGTTGTTTGCAACACCTTTTGATGAAATTCTACCTATCTTGCCACTGCGTAACTTGATGCTTTTTCCTGGTGTAGTTGCTCCTGTTACTGTCGGACGAGAATCATCTCTTCGCCTCATCGAGCAAGCCGAAAAAAAAGGTACAGTCATTGCTGTTGGCTGCCAACGTGATGCTAGTGTTGAAACACCCCATGTATCCGATCTCTACCCCATTGCTGTCGTAGCAAAGGTTATGCGTGTTATCGAACTCCCCAATGGCAACAAGTCTGCAATCTTACAGAGCTTTGGTCGTATTCGCTTGGGAGAGGAGACTCGCCAAAAGCCCTTTCTTCGTGCACACGTTGAAAAACTAAAAGACATCTTACCAAGTAAGGACGATAAAGAATACGAAGCGTTGGCTGATGCTTGCAAAGATACTACTATTCGCTTTATTCATATTTCTGAATCTTATCCTGAAGAAGCTGCTTTCGCCATTAGAAATATTGGCCACCCTATATTTCTTCTCAATTTTATATGCACAAATTTACCCTTTGAATTAGATGAGAAAGCAGAACTCTTAAGCGAGAATGATCAATGTCAACGAGGCTATAAGTTACTCTCCATATTGAATCGTGAACTTCAGTTTGCAATTCTCAAACAAAATATTCAAAATCAAACGCGTGAGGAGCTAGATAAGCAGCAGCGCGATTATTTTCTCCAACAACAGATTAAGAATATTCAGAGCGAACTGGGTGATGAGCAAAATGAAGATGTGACAGAACTAATAAATAAGGCCAGTCTTATTGAGTTGCCATCGAAAGTACGAGAGGTCTTTGATAAAGAACTAAAGAAACTACAACGTATTCCTCCTCAAAGCCCAGATTATAATATAGAACTCAACTATGCACAAACACTAGTGAGTCTGCCGTGGGGGAGAAAAACTGATGATAATCTCAATATAAAAAATGCAGAAAAAGTTTTAAATCACAATCACTATGGAATGGAGAAAGTCAAAGAACGCATATTGGAGCATTTGGCTGTTTTAAAGTTCCGTAACGATATGAAAGCTCCTATCCTGTGTCTTTATGGCCCTCCAGGAGTTGGTAAAACTTCGTTAGGCAAATCTATTGCTGACGCGTTAGGTCGACAATATGTACGCATCAGCTTGGGAGGTGTACACGATGAAGCAGAAATCCGTGGACATCGTAGAACATATATAGGTGCTATGCCTGGACGTATTATAAAAAGCATACAAAAAGCAACTACAGACAATCCTGTATTTATCCTTGATGAAATTGATAAGGTCAGTGAGCGCAATTTTAATGGTGATCCGCAAAGTGCTTTACTTGAAGTTCTCGATCCTGAGCAGAATAAAGCCTTCCATGATAATTTCTTGGATGTAGATTATGACCTTTCCAATATTTTCTTTATAGCCACAGCGAACTCTCTCCAAAACATCCCCACTCCTTTACTCGATCGTATGGAAATTATAGAGGTGGAAGGATATCTAACTGAGGAGAAAATACAGATTGCTAAACGCCACTTAATTCCGAAAATAGAAAAAGAATTAAAAATAAATACAGACTCTCAACTGAAGGTAAAATTTAAGCCTAAAGCCTTTGAATTTCTCATTGAGAATTATACTAGAGAAAGTGGTGTGCGTCAACTTGAGAAACAATTAGATAAAATTTATCGCAAGATGGCCTATCGCACTGAAGTAGAAGAGTCTAACAAATTTAAGAGCACAGGAATTGATGCTGCCAAGATAGAGGAGTTACTAGGTAAACCACTATTCAACCGCGATAAATATCAAGGAAATAAATACGCAGGTGTTGTTACAGGCTTGGCGTGGACAAGTGTAGGTGGAGAAATCCTATTTATAGAAACAAGTATAAGCCGCTCCAAAGCTCCCAAACTTACATTGACAGGAAACTTGGGTGATGTAATGAAAGAAAGTGCTGTTTTAGCACTAGAATACATTAAAGCTCATGCAGAAAAGCTCAAACTGAATAGTAACATCTTTGACCATTGGAGCATTCACGTACACGTACCAGAAGGAGCAACACCTAAAGATGGTCCTTCTGCTGGTATCACAATCGCCACGTCTTTAGCTTCCGCTCTGACCCAACGAAAGGTACGCGCTAATACGGCTATGACGGGTGAGATTACTTTGCGTGGTCGTGTTCTTCCTGTTGGTGGAATTAAAGAAAAGATTCTTGCTGCTAAGCGGGCTGGTATTAAAGATATCATCATGAGCGTGGAAAATACAAAAGATATTGAGGAAATTAATCAGAAGTATATTGAAGGATTGAAATTCCACTTTGTTGAGAATGTCTTTGAAGTACTTGACATTGCTCTCCTCAAAGAAAAAGTAGACAACGCTATCAACCTTGATATAAAAGAAGATAATGATCATCACTGATAAGCGAGCTGGAAGATTCTTTACTCTCCAACATACCGATACCAACTCTGCAGCTAGAGCTGGAAGCATTGAAACAGACCACGGAACTATTGAAACTCCGATTTTTATGCCTGTCGGAACGGTAGGTAGCGTTAAAGCTGTACACTTGCGGGAGATAAAGGATGACATCAATGCACAAATCATTTTAGGGAATACTTATCATCTCTATTTGCGCCCAGGACTCGAAGTCTTAGAAGCAGCAGGAGGATTGCATAAGTTTAATGGGTTTGACCGCCCCATACTTACAGACAGCGGAGGCTTTCAAGTTTTTTCACTTACAGGAATCCGAAAGCTCACTGAGGATGGCTGCGAATTCCGCTCTCATATTGACGGTTCAAAACATTTCTTCTCTCCTGAGCGAGTTATGGATATAGAGCGAACAATAGGTGCAGACATCATAATGGCCTTCGATGAATGCCCGCCAGGAACAGCGGACTATGCTTATGCACAAAATAGCTTAACGCTCACGCATAATTGGTTGGAACGTTGTGTTACTCAATTTAATAGTACTCTCCCTAAGTACGGTTATCATCAGGCACTCTTCCCTATTGTCCAGGGTTGTATTTATAAAGATCTGCGACAAGAAAGTGCGCGTTTTGTAACAGACTTAGATGCAGAGGGGTATGCTATCGGAGGACTTGCCGTGGGCGAACCCACGGATGTGATGTATGAAATGATTGAAGTTGTCAATGATATCTTACCACAAGCAAAACCACGCTACTTGATGGGTGTTGGAACTCCCGTCAATATATTGGAAGGTATCGAACGCGGTGTAGATATGTTCGACTGCGTGATGCCGACGCGCAATGGTCGCAACGCGATGCTCTTCACTTCAGAAGGTATTATGAATATGCGCAATGCTAAATGGGCAAAAGACTTCTCACCTGTTGATCCCAATGGTACAAGCTTTGTCGACTCAGCTTATACTAAAGCATATCTCCATCATTTGTACAAAGCTAAAGAGTTGCTTGCCATGCAGATTGGTAGCATTCACAATTTGGCCTTCTATCTCTGGCTTGTGCGAGAAGCTCGCAAGCATATTCTTGCAAATGATTTCTCAACATGGAAAAAGATGATGGTTGAGAAAGTAAGCCGTCGCTTATAATTTTATATAAGATGAAGAAGATAACATTTCCACACTTCAAATGGGGAAGACATAGCAAAGGAGAGAACTCCAAAAGGAAGTCCTCTTCTCACAAGGAGATATTTGGCAATTTGCTGATAAAGATGGGATTTCTACGCATCGATAGATATATCATGTGGCAATTTCTCTCCACCTATATTTTCTTGATAGCCATCATTATTACCATTGCAGTTATCTTCGACTACAATGAAAAGATTGATAAGATTTCTTCAAGCCATGCAAGTTGGAATAAAATAATCTTCGACTATTATGCCAATTTCATCCCCTACTTCTCCAATCTTTTCAGCCCACTATTTGTCTTCATTGCTGTTATATTCTTTACAACAAAGCTAGCAGGCAACTCTGAAATAATAGCTATGAAATCTACGGGTATGAGCTTCAAACGCCTGCTGCGCCCCTATATGATTTCTGCCACTCTCATTGCAGCTACCACTTTCTTTTTGGGAGCCTACATTATTCCAAGAGGTAATATTGCGCGTGTGAACTTTGAGAACCATTACATCAAAAAGAAAGATGTCACAAGTATCGACAACATTCAAATGCAAGTAGATACAGGAGTTTTTGCCTATATTACGCATTTTGATAATCAGACAAAAAGCGGTTATGGCTTCTCACTAGATAAAATTTCTGGTAAAAAACTCGTATCTCGCCTCACAGCACAAACCATTGAATACGATACGCTGGCGGATAAACGGTATAGTTGGACACTACGAATGTACGAAAAACGCACACTACGCGGTATGCGCGAAAAAGTGGAACGAGGAGATAAATTAGATAGCATCATCATGATGGAGCCTCGCGACTTTTTCTTCGTCCGCAATCAGCAAGAAACTATGACCTTGCCTGAACTAAGCGAGTTTATCGACAAACAAAAGTTACGCGGTGCTGCTGGCATCAGCACCTTTGAGGTAGAATATCACAAACGATTTGCCATGCCTTTTGCTGCTTTTATCCTTACATTGATAGGAGTCTCTCTTTCCACAGAGAAGAGGAAGAATGGTATGGGAACAAGTATTGGTGTAGGGCTAGCTCTTAGCTTTGGATACATCCTTTTCCAAACAGTGAGTGCAACCTTTGCCATTAATGCAAATATGTCGCCTATGTTAAGTGTATGGATGCCCAATATTATTTTTGCCATCATAGCGTTTGTTCTATACAAACGTACTCCACAATAAATTATGACTATATGAAAGAACGTGAAGACATATATTTTGAGGATCTAGCCCTCTCGGATGACGTGCTAGATGCCCTCTACGACATGAGGTTTGAAAAATGTACTCCTGTTCAAGCTCGTTGTATTCCAACAATTTTGGAGGGTAAAGATATCATTGGGATAGCACAAACAGGTACAGGTAAGACTGCCGCCTATTTGCTACCTATTTTAACACTCTTGAGAAGAGAGCCCCACCCCACTGAAGCTATTAACTGTCTTATAATGGCTCCCACACGAGAATTAGCACAACAAATTGATCAAGCCTTGCAGGGATTTGGGTACTATGTTAGTGTAAACGGTATTGCCGTTTATGGTGGCAATGACGGAGTGCGCTTTGAACAAGAAAAGCGTAGTCTCAAACAGGGTGCAGATATTGTCATCGCCACACCTGGACGCCTTCTCACTCATCTTGACTTAGGAAATATTGACTTGAGTCGCACAACTTACCTCATCTTAGATGAGGCAGATCGTATGTTGGATATGGGTTTCTCTGAAGATATTCTAAAAATTGTGGAGCAGTTGCCTGAAAAACGCCAAACCATCCTTTTCTCTGCAACGATGCCAGATACTATCGACAAATTTGCTCGTAGCATTATGCACAATCCTGTGGAAATCAGACTTGCTGTTAGTAAGCCTGCAGAGAAAATCCAACAGAGCATTTATGTATGTAGGGAAACAGATAAAAATATAATTATACGTCATCTCTTCAAGCAGCATAAACCTGAACGCGTTATTATCTTTTGTTCATCCAAACAAAAAGTAAAAGAACTCAACATACTTCTAAAACGTGCTCACTTTAATTGTGAAGCAATGCATTCTGACTTGCTTCAACAGCAACGTGATGAAGTGATGTTAAACTTTAAGGCAGGTCGAACTGACATACTCGTTGCAACAGATATTGTAGCACGCGGCATTGACATCAATGACATACAAATGGTTATTAACTATGATGCCCCGCGCGATGCTGAGGACTACGTTCATCGCATTGGCCGAACCGCCCGTGCAGGCCGCAACGGTATAGCTGTAACACTTGTGGGAGAAAAAGATCTCTATGCTCTCCATAATATTGAAAAATTACTGGCGGAAAAATTACCACGAACTCCCCTACCAGAAGGACTTAAGGAGCCAGAGGTACAAACAAGAAAAAATCGTAATGAGCATAGGAGACATGGAAACCAACGAACCAATACCACCCCAAAAAACACACAAGGACATCAGCAGGTACGACGCCGTAAAAAGATCGCCAATGCAGCAAACAAACCTGTCCAATAAGAAATTTTATAAAAGGAAGAGTCTATAATCATTGAAAGAACAAACAGGTAACGTATCATATCTATTATTTAAAACGATACCCGTCCTCGAGAATACAATACTTGTATTTGGAAATAGAATACTCGGATTTTTCTATACAATAAAGAAAGCCGACAAGAGCAAAAGAACTCATGTCGACTTTCTTTTTCGTTTACTTTAAACGACTACTACATTGGGAATAATCCATAAAGTTTTGAATCAATCATATCTGTGATTTTTTCAAAGTCTTCTGGATTACTCTCAAATTTAGTAGTGTCACCATCCACTATAATGAGATGATGATTATAGGTTTTAATCCAATCTTCGTAGAGTTTATTTAGACCTTCCAAATAATCTATGCGGATAGACTTCTCATACTCACGGCCACGCTTTGCTATCTGCGAAACCAAATTGGGTACAGTCGAACGAATATAAATCATTAAGTCGGGTAACTTTACCAGCGACATCATCAAATCAAATAAGTCCGTATAGTTTTGAAAATCTCTATCGCTCATCATCCCCATTTTATGCAAGTTTGGCGCAAATATACGGGCATCTTCAAAAATAGTACGATCTTGTATAATCACATCATTGCTCTTCGAAATTTCCACAACATCTTTGAAACGCTTGTTGAGAAAATAGATTTGCAAATTAAACGACCAACGCGACATATCTCCATAAAAGTCGTCTAGATATGGATTGTTGTCCACGGGTTCAAAATGTGGCATCCAGTTGTAGCGTTTAGCAAGCATCTTTGTCAGTGTTGTTTTCCCGCTACCAATGTTTCCAGCAATTGCTATATGCATAATAAATGTATGTTTTCAGTTTCAAGTTATTAGAATAAACCATAAAGTTTTGCATCTATCTTATCAACAATAGATCTAAAATCCTCAGGATGTAAAAGAAAATCAAGATTATCAACATCAATAACGAGTGTCTCACCTTGATAGCTATTGAATATAAAATCTTCGTAACGATTGTTGAGATTTTCGAGATATTGAAGAGGAATAGCTTGCTCATATTCACGTCCACGCTTCTGAATATTCTCCACAAGATGAGGCACTGAGGAGCGAAGATAAATGAGTAGCCTAGGATAATTCACTACCGAAACCATACAGTTGAAAAGCTCCATATAAGTTTCGTAGTCGCGATCCGACAAATATCCCATATCTTTATTGTTAGCCGTAAAGACATAGACTCCCTCAAAAATAGAACGATCTTGAATTATTGGAACTTGGCTCTGGGATATCTCTAATAGGTTGCGAAAGCGTTCTTTCAAGAAAAACACCTCTAAATTAAACGACCACCGAGGAACATCCTTGTAATAATCATTGAGATAAGGATTATTATCAACAGCTTCGAAATGGGGTTTCCATTTGTAATGCTTAGACAAAAGGGTGGTCAGCGTGGTTTTCCCACTACCTATATTTCCTGCGATTGCAATGTACACAGTATTTAAAGTTGTTGATTTTGTTTGTGCAAAGGTAATTCATTCGAAAGGATTCATCAAACGAAAATCAAATAATATCGTAAGACATCATAAACACTTCTAGTCAAACTAGAAGTATTTTCATGTTTTTTCTGTAGAAAAAACATGAAAATCGATAAACACACAGTATGGTACAACTTCTATAATTTACATTTTTTCATCTTTCAAGCATTAACTATAGATTTGTTTAAACCAACTTCGTTTCCTATTTTATCGTGAATTATATTATGGAGGATAAGAAGATTACTTCTTAGATGGCAAAAAAGGACACACATACCTATTATAGATAAAAAATGATTAACTTTGCGTACAGATATCCAATAATAAAAAAATAATCTAAATGAAAGCATTTGTTTTTCCTGGCCAGGGTGCACAGTTTGTTGGTATGGGTAAAGATCTCTACGAGAAGCATCCCGTTGCCAAACAGTTCTTCGAGAAAGCTAATGAGATTCTCGGTTTCCGCATCACAGACATCATGTTTAATGGGACAGATGAGGAACTGAAACAAACAAAAGTGACGCAACCGGCAGTATATATTCACAGTGTTGTTAAAGCTCTCTGCTTGGGAGAAAGTTTCAATCCTGATATGGTAGCAGGTCATTCTCTTGGTGAATTTTCTGCACTTACAGCAGCTCGTTGCCTTAGCTTTGAAGATGGTCTTAAACTTGTGGCTGCTCGTGCTAAGGCCATGCAGGCTGCTTGCGAGGTAAAACCAGGCACTATGGCAGCTATCATTTCCTTGTCTGACGAGAAAGTGGAAGATATTTGCAAGCAAGTAAGTAAAGACAATAAATTGGTTGTACCTGCCAACTACAACTGTCCTGGACAACTTGTTATATCTGGCGACGAAGAAGCCATCAAAGAGGCTTGTACGCTTCTTAAAGAGGCTGGTGCTAAGCGTGCACTTGTGCTTCCCGTAAGCGGTGCCTTCCATAGCCCCTTTATGCAACCTGCTCAAGAAGAACTCGAAACTGCTATTGCTACTACTGAGTTCAAGAAACCTATCTGTCCTGTTTATCAGAACTACGATGGTCTTGCACACACTGATCCTGAAGAGATTAAAACCAACCTCATTCAACAACTTACGCATAGCGTTCTTTGGACAAAAGAAGTTGAAAGTATGCTTGCAGATGGTTGCACAAGTTTCACTGAATGTGGTCCAGGAAAAGCCCTTCAAGGAATGGTTTCTAAGATTGCACGTGCACAGAATCTCGAAGTAGAAATCCAAGGTGTAGAAGACTAATCTTTTAGAACTTAAAAAACATTCTAACAATATTATAAAAGCCTAACGGAAGAACGTCTCTAATAACGTAAGCCGTTAGGCTCTTGCATTTTCACATGTTAGTAATTAGTAATAAATATAATGAAACTACTTAGTGCACTTGCCTTGGCAGTGCCTCTCTCTGTTATGAGCCAGGAAAGAATCACCATCTATCAGGTTTTACCCCGTTTATACGGAAATACTGTCACTCTCAATAAAAATAATGGAACATTATCCGAAAACGGATGTGGCAAGATGAACGACTTTGATGCTCGCCGCCTAAAACGCATCAAGGATATGGGCTTTACTCATATTTGGTATACAGGATTAATCGAACATGCTACCAAGACAGATTATTCTGCTTTTGGTATCGCTCGCGATAATGCTGAAGTTGTAAAAGGAAATGCAGGCTCTCCCTATGCAATAAAGGACTATTACGATATTGATCCAGATTTAGCTGTTAATGTCCCAGAACGAATGAAAGAATTCGAACAATTAGTAGAAAGAACACATCGATCCGGACTAAAAATGATCATGGACTTTGTCCCAAATCATGTTGCTCGCCAATATCATTCAGACAGCAAACCTGCTGGTGTCAAAGATTTAGGGGAAACAGATAACACAGAGCTAGCTTTTTCAGCCCAAAACAACTTCTACTATATTCCCAATGAATCATTACATTTGGACAATATAATAGGGAATAAAGCTTCTTATATCGAAACTCCTGCACGAGTTTCTGGAAATGACGTTTTCAATGCATGGCCAAGTATCAATGACTGGTATGAAACTATAAAACTAAACTATGGTATTGACTATCAGAATGGACGTTCTACACACTTCTCCCCTATCCCCGACACTTGGAAAAAAATGACCGAGATTCTTCTTTTTTGGGCAGGGAAAGGAGTTGATGGCTTCCGCTGTGATATGGCAGAGATGGTTCCAGTTGAATATTGGAATTATGCCATTGCACAAGTAAAGAAACAACATCCTGAATTGAAATTTATTGCAGAGGTTTACAATCCAGGAGAATACCGTAACTATATTCATACGGGAGGATTCGATTATCTTTACGATAAGGTCGGGCTATATGATACACTCCGTTCTATTGTTCGCGGAGAGAATTCTGCTACAGCTATTACCCACTGCTGGCAAGCTACTGACGACATTCAAGACCACATGCTTCATTTTCTTGAAAATCATGATGAGCAACGAATCGCTTCACCATTCTTTGTTGGAAATGCAGAAAAGGCTCTACCAGCATTGGTCGTTAGTGCAACACTCGATAAAGCTCCAATGATGATTTATGCAGGACAAGAAATTGGAGAAAAAGGAATGGGCAACGAAGGCTTTAGTGGAGAAGATGGACGAACGACGATTTTTGATTATTGGGGAGTTCCTTCTTATCAGAAACTAATACGTGGCATCAAATACTTGGATAAAGATGAAGCCAAACTTTATACCTTCTATCGTTCTATAATTAAAATCATCAATAGTTCTGAAGCCATTCGAGAAGGAAAAAAATTTGATCTTATGTATGCTAACGATGCATCACAAAACTTCAATCCTCATCGTACCTTTGCAATGCTTCGCTCAACGGGAGAAAAGACTGCACTAATCGTAGCAAACTTTGCTGATACAGAACAAAAACTCTGTATCAATATTCCATCTGCTGCATTTGAATATTTAGGCATAAAGCCACAGACTATAAAGGCAAAAGAGCTTATTTCTGGCAAATCTCTCCCTCTAACGCTTAGCACAACAGAGCCTACTAAAGTTACAATTTCAGCGAATAACGCTGTGATTATTGCTTTCTAAAAAGGTTGATGCATAGAACTCAGATATAAAATTTATTCTTATCTTTGCATCAATATAAGGAAAGTTGGCAGAGTGACCGAATGCGCTGGACTCGAAATCCGGTATACCCTGTTGGGTATCGGGGGTTTGAATCCCTCACTTTCCGCAAGAAATCAAAGGGAAGTCAAATTGATGGCTTCCCTTTTATTAATAATCAATAAGATATATTTTCGACATCGTAACTACTCAGCTTGTCACATTTAATTAGAGAATAGTTACTTCTACTGAGAACTATAATATTAATGATGCTTTCAAAACGAAGTCCATGCTCCTTTGAGTAAAGAAGTTAACAAGAATGGGAAGCCTTTTGTGTTATCTTCTAAAGGATTAACTAATTTTGGCGAAGTCACAGCGGATAGCGGCTTACCTGCAGCTCCTATTAAACTTAGTATTGGTGAGAATACTAAAGATGTGAAAGGAAAAAATCATGGTTATGGCTTACTCCATATTGAAGCATCTCATGGAACACAGATTCGTAAGGCAGGGTTTCATTCTATTGAAGAGTTTGTCGAGAATGTGGCAGAGAATTATGATACCATCCGTGAGGGAAGTCTCATTGGGAAGAAACAAACGTATTTATTAGAAGTTTCTGATGAGCACAATAACACTCTTTTTGTACAATTGTCGAGAGATGGTCAGTATTGGAATGTAAACAGCGCGGGCATCTTCAGAGAAGCATACTCGCGCCGTAAACCAAAAGTCGCATCCTTACCCACCATCGGAAGCAATCCAAGCACCGAGACTGCTGAAGTTAATCGCGACCATTCTATGGATGCAGTCGCCACCAGCGGGAACTCTTCAACGACTTCTGCCGACAAAGTTACGGAAAGCTCTGAAGAGTTGCAAGAGCAGGAGAAAAAGTTTTCTCCTACTCCATCAGGCAATACTGGAAGCGAAGCAAGAGAAAGAGACGTCAGAGAGCGGGACGCAGTAAAAGAACGTTCACCGTAGCTATTGACTGCGTATGAGAAAAAAGAAAGCAGTGCCACCAACAATAGGATGGACACTGCTGATACCTCGAAAGGCAAGCGGAATGACACAGCTACTCCGCAAGACACTGCTTCTGCCGACAAAGTTACGGAAAGCTCTGAAGAGTGGCAAGAGCAGGAGGAAAAGTTTTCTCCTACTCCATCAGGCAATACAAGAAGCGAAGAAGACGAGCATGAACAGTTCGCTTTGACAAGAAGAGACGAGGCAGTATCTCTGGTTAATAAAATGGAGGATGATGCAGAAATAGCTCCAGAAATAGAATTGACTATCTCGAATTGGGATACCTTATTTGGGGAAGAAGGCATTGTAAAGACTCCGCTAGGAGAAGTAAAGATGGGAGAAAACCAGTTTGCGAAGCTTATGCGTCAGGGCCGAGAAAGTAAACTTGGTATGATTAAGCCTACACTCGAAAATCCAGATGTGATTATCGAAGCATCAAGTGAAGCTAAAGAAGGTAGTATTACAGAGCGTGGTTCTTCTTACATCTTTGTGAAAGCATTTAGGAAATCAGATGGTTTACGCTATTATTATTTTACTTCTGTAACGGTAAGTAAAGAAGGAAAAGAAGTTGTTGTTTCAAGTCAAGAAAAGAGCCGTAACAGATTGCTACGACTCTTAACTGATGAAGAAATAATTTGGCGCACTCCGAAAGATGCAACTACCTCTTCGGCAGAGAGGCAAGGTTTGGACTATGTGCAGCCATTAGATGCCGAGACTGCGACAAAGGGCTCGGGATTAACTCCTCAAAGAATCTCTTCTGCCGACAAAGTTACGGAAAGCTCTGAAGAGTGGCAAGAGCAGGAGGAAAAGTTTTCTCCTACTCCATCAGGCAATATAGGAAGCGAAGAAGAAACCTATACGCTAAGCTCCGAAACCTCCGAGAATGGAGAAAGTTTCTATCAGAATAATGATGGTAATATCGATTTAGCGGATATTCCTGATGAAGTATTTGATAAAATAGGTAAGCCTAAAGCCCCCTTCCGTCTTACACCGTCCATGTTAAAGCATGTATTTGACAGGCATGGGAAAGAAATGGGCTTACATCATGCAGATGATGCAATAGATTTCGTGCTTGATGTTATGGATAATTTCGACCATGTACGTCAAGGCGACAAAGGAGCGATAATTTTCTCTATTGAAAATGGCAGAAGTCGTACTGGAAGACGTGCGGTGACCGTATTGTTAGACTCACAAAGAGGAGAATACTATGGCATCAAAACTTCTGGATACGAAAGAATAGAGGGACTCCATAAACGACCATTGCTATGGGAGAAGGGCGCGAAAGAAACTTCTGCTACAGGTGTTGCTCCTGCAAATGTTACCACCAATGAAGCCCTACAAGGCAACGAGCCTACTGGCAGCGCATCAAACCATGGCAATGATCCTATGGGCAAAGTTACGGAAAGCTCTGAAGAGTGGCAAGGAAAGGAGGATAAATTTACGCCTGCTCCTATCGAAGATGGGGAGGACTATGTGAACTATGCTGCTCGCGTAGCTGCTGTGAAAGCTCAACATGATGCTATCAAAGCTGCTGAAAATGCCACAGATACAAATCCTACTGAAGGGCAGAAGAAAGCAGGAAATTACAAGAAAGGGCATGTACAGATTGGGGCTTTCGACATTTCTGTTGAGCAGCCCAAAGGCAGTGTGCGCAGAGGTAAGGATGCTGACGGCAAGGAGTGGGAAAGCAAAATGAACAACACTTACGGATACTTCCGCGGTACAGAGGGTGTAGACGGTGACCATATAGACGTTTTCCTTTCCAATGACATTGACGGTTGGAATGGACGTAAGGTCTTTGTAGTGGATCAATACAATCCTGATGGTACGTTTGACGAGCATAAGGTGATGTTAGGCTTCAATGATGCCGATGACGCCAAGAGTAACTATCTTGCTAACTACGAAAAAGGTTGGGAGAATGGACGCAGAATAGAAGTGTCTACTACAGACCTTGAAGATTTCGAGAAGTGGATTTCCAGCAGCCATCGTAAGACAAAGCCGTTTGCGGAATATAAGGGTGTGAAGATTGATAATGTGCAAAGCCCTTCTGAGAAGTATCAGCCTATAATACAAGCAACATTTAATAAGGTAAAACGCGAGCAAGGCATTATAGAGCCTATTGCTGAGAAGAAGAGGAAGCCTTTTACTGTGTTCGACATTACAATAAAAGACCCTCGCCGTCCGATGTTCGGAGGCGTCTACTATGACGGAGGGATGGCTGTTGCTACGAATGGGGTCGTTATGTTTGCGCATAAAGAGGCTTATGATGAAGCAAAAGAGGGTAAAATTATTACCAGTAAAGGTGATGTCATTGAGGGGAAATTCCCAGACTGGAGAGGTGCTATCCCTAAAGAAACTATTCCTACAGGTTTACAGACTGAGCCGCTTCTGGAGTTTGTCAATGGTGCGCTGGCAAGAATGAAAGCAGAAAAGGCAAAAAAGTATGAAGTGGACGGAGCTTTGGCTTACATTAAATTCCAGGATGGCAACGTTGTCTGCTGTCAATTAGTAGACCTGCAAAAGATGCTGCGTGCGGCAAAGAGCGTTGGTGCTGATGACTTGAGATTCGGGACTGATAAGGAATTTCTTGTTGCAGAAAGTTCTGCTGGAAAAGCAATTGTGATTATCCAAGGTGAAGAAAAGGCTCGTTATAATGCTGGTTACAATAACTTTGCTTACGAAGCTCCTACGGTGAAAGGTGAGGAGGAGGTTTCCGATGGAGCACTGGATAATCCTTATCCATCAGAACAAGAAGTGGAGCAAGAAGCTAAGGATGATAATACGGGTAATGTCGTTTTGAAACAATTCAGTAATGTTCTTCTTTCGGCAGATACTGAATCTCAACGCTTGGCTACTGATGCGGCATTGGAAGGTTTGAAGCGTGCGGGTGTACCTGTTGAAGTGGTTTCGGATGAGCAGGCAGCAGTGATGCTTGGAGAACAAAAAGGGGTGGAATTGAGTGCGAAACAAAAAAGAGCACTTGAGACCGCCTCCCCTGCTATGCAGGATCATCATACTGTCGTCTCAAGTGCTGATGGCACAAAGGTATTAAAAGGTTTGGATAATGCCATTGAGGAATACGAAAAATTAAAAGGTAATAAGCCAAATACTTTGATTGGTGACATTGCTAAAGTTTTGGGAGCAACAAGACATGGTAGCAACAGTGAGTATGCTTCTTTTGAAACAAAGAATGGGAAACTGGTTACCATCCGCTTGGCTAATCACAATGCTAAGGTTTCTACGTTTGATAATAATGGAGAGAGCGAAGGTCTTAGTATCGTTATTACTCCAAAAGAGAATGCTAAATTAACTAATGATGGCGAAGCTCACATAACAGAATTCTACTATAATGCTGTTAAACTTCGTCGTGCTGAAGGAAAACCATTGGTTGAGATTCTGAAGAGCATCAAGCAGGCATTGTACAGCGGAGAATATAAGGATACTACAGGGCTTGCTGAGGTGCAGGAGGTGAATGTGCCTCGTGCGGAGCTTCACATGGTGTACCATGGTAGTGGTGCTGACTTTGACGCGTTCGACCATTCTCATATGGGAGAGGGTGAAGGTCAGCAAGCGTACGGCTGGGGAACGTATGTGACCGAGGTTGAAGGCATAGGGGAACAGTATGCTGAAGCTAATCATGGAAATCTTGACTTCGATGAGGAGGCTTTTTATGATGAAGCAAATGAATATATAGAGGAGGTCTTCGGTAGTCGTGATGGGTTGGATTATGCGTATAACGATGGTGGCTTTGAAATATTCAATGTTAATAGAAACCCTGAAACTCTTAATTATTTCTTAGATTATTTCAAAGAGCATCCTAATGAATTCGATAGTTGGGAAGATCCTAATGAGATAGACGTGAGTACCCTTGACGAAAAAGGGATAGAAGAGTTAGGACGGGCTTTGGAACGATCTATGGATGATGTTGTCCAAGAGGATGTCCAAGCTTTATTTGAAAAGTATATGACTGTGCCTGCTCGTCATCTCTACTCTGTTGAAATTCCTGACGACACAGGAAGCAACTATCTGGACTATACGAAAAATTATGCAGATAATAGAAGCGGTATAAACACAGACCATTTTATTGATGCGCTGTATGATGAGATTCTTTCAACAGATGATGATCATCTCTATGACAGTAAGCAAGCTAAGAAGGAGCTTAGAAAAGAACTTTCCGAATTAGATTTTAGTTTTGGAAAAGACATCTATGGTGATATATCCTCTTATCTGGGCAGTGATAAAAAGGCCAGCGAATTCTTACACAGGCAAGGTGTTGTTGGCATCTCCTACCCTGCTCAATATAGAAGTGGCGGTCGCGAAGACGATGCTCGGAATTATGTTATCTTTGACGAGGAAGACCTGAAGATAACGGATCATGTGCAATTCATGAAGACGCCATCTGGTACGCTGTATGGTTGGACTGTTGGCGGTAAGATTTATCTTACCAAGGATGGTTTGAACCCTAACACGCCTATCCATGAGTACACTCACCTATGGGCGCGGGCCATGAAGGAGCGCAATAAAGAGGGGTGGCAGAGTGTGAAAGAATTGCTCCGCGATACCCCTGTGTGGGATGAGGTGTTGAAAGACAAGAACTATCAGGATATTCTTGATGATGAAGATGCTATAGCCAGCGAGGCGTTGAGCCGCATCAGCGGAAAGAAAAACGCTGGGAAGATGGAAGCCGAAGCACGGAAGATGATAGACGAAGCTAAGGACTATGTGGACAAGGCAAAGGCTATCTCATTGCTCGAGCGTATGAAGAGTGCGTTGAAGAAGTTCTGGAACTGGGTCGGAAAGGATTTGTTCGGCATCAAGAAGTTTAGCTCTGTGGATGAAATTACGGACAGAGTTCTGTATGACTTGACGAATGGAACTGACTTGAAAGGTGCCGCATCAGAGAAGGTAGAAAAGCAGCAAGTATCTACTGGTTCTGAAGAAGAGCGTGCAATCATTGAGCACGCCAAGGAGAGCGGCACTTACATGAAAGCTCCGAACGGTGAGCCTACGAGACTGACGGAGAAGCAGTGGGCACAAGTGCGCACCAAAGCTTTCAAGAGTTGGTTTGGTGATTGGGAAAAGGCTGCGCGGATTGAGAAGCTGCGTAAGAGTGAGCCTGTGGTTATTACAGGGGAAGAATACAAAGGAAAGTATGAATTGAACCGAGATAGTGCCAAGGCGTGGATAAAGGATAACCTACGGGGTGAGTATACCATTGCCGACACAGGGGAAAAAATCGCTATTGGAAGAAAGGGCATCAATAAAGTTACCTCTCATAGTATGGGAAACGAAACCCATCTGAAGAGCCTCATTGCTGTCCCGAAAATGTTGGAACAGTCCGTTTTTATTACGGAGGAAAAGGCTGATAAACTCAATGCTCAATATCCGACATATCGCTATTACGTTGTTGGTTTGAATATTGCTGGCGTAGACTATACGGCAAAGTTGACCATTGGGGTTGATGAGAATGGTAATAAATATTATGACCACGCCTTGACTGAGATAGAAAAAGGCAAACTGCTTGACCAAATTAATGGACAAGCAGTTGATAATGGTTTTATGTCAACGGGGGCAGAGCCTAATCCGTCTGTTACCGATAGCAAAGATACGAAGTTAGTTTCCATTCTGCAAACCAACAGTTCAAAATTCGTTGATGAGAACGGTGAGCCTATGGTGTTCTATCACAACACTAACAATAATTTTAGTGTTTTCGATTCGAAAAGGAATGGGACACATACTGATGCAGGTTGGCTTGGTGACGGTTTTTATTTCTATGGTGATGAAAATGAGGGTTCCGGTTACGGTAATATTAAAATGGGCGTATTCTTAAATGTCCGTGACCCGTATTATGCTACGAGTAAAGAGAACAATCAACTTGCAGAAGCTAATTCCCGAGACATGTCTGTTGACTTCAGAGAGAACTTAGAGGAAGAGGGCTATGATGGTGTTTTCTACAATGGTGACCTTAGACAAGAAGCCGTCGTATTTGAACCTAATCAAATCAAGAGTGCTACGGATAACAATGGTGAGTTTTCTCAAGAATCTGATGATATACGTTATCGAGAAAGTAAGGGCAGCAGCGAGAGGACGCTTGTTGGTATTCACAATATAAGCGCAGATAAACTTTCTAAGGCTATCAAGCAAGGCGGTTTGGCAAATCCGAGCGTTGCGGTTATAGACATAAGTAAGCAGCAACATACGGGGTATGGCGAGATTTCGCTGATTATGCCTTCTGATAAAATCAATAAGCGAACGGGAAAGAATGCAGGAACGTTTGAGGGTGATGCGTGGACACCGATGTATCCTTCTGTTGAACGACAGATGAGCAGAGAAGGTAGTCTGGTAATGGAACATGACATTAAGGCTCTTCCAAATGAGATGCAACTCGGTGTACGCAATGCATTAAGGAATTGGTTAGACAATCGCGTTGATACAAAATTGTCATACCTTTATTTATTCCAGCAAGGGAAAGCACCCGATTTTGAAACAATTAAGCCAAAGTATAATAAAGAAGTCCATAGAGCTTTTGGTGACATAATGCATGAGGTTACTAATGTATATGACTTGTCCAAAAACGATATTGAGAAATTAGTTGATCTATATGTAAAAACGGAACTTAATGGCGACTTCGATGAGTTTAATCAATCATATGAAAGAAATATAGCCAAGCATAAAGAAATTCTCTCTAATAAAAAGCCAGGGTCTCTCCGTTATGAAAAAGCATTAATCTATTTAAGAGATGCTGAAAAGTATGGTCGCCCTATTGATGTCTTACAAAGATTTGTCGATGAAGTGTGGAGAGATAAAAATACACAAGGGAGAGTAAGCATAGAAAAGACCTTTGATGCTGCAAATAAAAAGATAAAAGAAGATGGTTTAGAACACGACTACAAAAAATGGACAGATGGCTTGAACGAACGCTATCAGACGAAAGAGGTAATCTTTGATGGTTTTACTCCTTCAGGGATGCGCAGGTATGTTCCTAACACTTTGGAGAATGTATCTAAGCTGATGAAGAAGCAGGGTCGCAACGCCTCTAATGGCATTGGGTCTTCTTTTTCAAATTTCGCTGCAAGTGTGATGAAGGCTAACACAAGCCTTGATAGTATCAGAAAAAAGAAAGGCAAGCTTACAAACGACCATCAAGAACTTGACGATTTTGAAGAGAAGTGGCAGGATGTCTATGTTGACCTCTCAAGGAAGTTGCAGCCCGATGCTAATGCATATGATGATTATGGCTTCGCACGCTTGCAAGAAGCTGCTTCTAAAGCCGACCCTCAAGCTTACCTACAGAAGGAGTATGGCGTGACTTTATCTGACGAGGATACACAGCGTCTCAAAGATATGGTTAAGGCAATCAAGGAAGAGCGTCCTTCAATGTATTTTGAGACAAAGTTTGAGCGTCCAGTTACGTTTGATGAGTTTGCCGCGGCAGTAGTGCCTCACAACACTGATGCTGAAATTAAGCAGCAGTTGCGGGATGCAGGTTTGAAAGTCGTTGAATATGAGGCAGGCAACGAAGAATCCCGCGCCAAAGCTGTGGAGGAAGCGAGTAAATCTGATGATATTCGATTCCGCCAAGAAGAAAGAGCTGCGCGAGAATTGGCAGAGGTGAATGAGCGGTTCAATGAGGAGTTGCAAAAGCAGATTGATGGCACTTTGCCAGCAGGGCATGTCTATCAGTTAGGGATGCCTGGGGAGATATTGCTTGCCGCAGGTTTCCCCACTATGCCGATTGAATTAAGCGCGACGAGACTTTCTGAAAAATCAAGGCAAGCGAATCATATCTTTAAGCTTTCGGAAGTAAAAGACCTTGTCAAAGAAATAAATAACCCCATTGCGATTTTCCGATACGGCAATAATGCTAAGAATGTTATTGTAGGTATTGAACACAATGGGAAACAATTCCTTGTAGGTGTACATTTCAATCAGTCGCATAGAGGAATGGAAATATCAGATGTTCGAGGTATATTCCCTAAAGATAACGCAGAATGGTTGAATTGGATTTCACAAGGTAAGGCTGATTATCTAAACAAAGAAAAAATCCAAACCTTAATAGACCAACAGCGAATCAATCTCGCTGAGGTGGACTATCTTGATTTGGACTCTGCTGCAAATATACTGAAAGATTTTCAGAACCCCACAATAGATGAGAAGAATCATTCTGCACTCAGTGAGAATGCTTTGTCATCAGAACCCTCTCATGATAGAGAGGCTATGCGTAATGAAGCTGTTCAGTTGTCTGACAAGCTGCACACTCCTATCAAGATTGTGGAGGATGTGAAAGATATTACACATTCGAATGCTGAGGTGGAGAGACGCAAACGCAACTCAAAGGGCTGGTATGATGTGAGGACTGGTGAGGTTGTGGTTGTTCTGCCTAACAATCGTGATGTGGAGGATGTGGCTGCAACGGTGATGCACGAGACTGTGGCACACAAGGGACTTCGCGAACTTGTGGGCGAGGAACATTATGATGAGTTCCTTGATGAGGTTTACGAGCATCTGCGTGGTGATTTGAAGCAGGGCATTGATGCAGAAGCGGGTCGTGCGTTTGTAGATGATAGCACCAAGAATGGAGAGCGTGCGAAGAGCTACGAGCAGCACCGCAGAACTGCTGTTGATGAGTTGTTCGGAGACATGGCAGAGAAACCATTTGAGGAGTTCAGCGAGGGCGAGCGCACGTTGTGGCAGAAACTCAAGGAGGTTGTTCGTAAGCTATTGGATAAGTTCTTGGAATCTTTGAAGCTGCCGAAGTGGTTTGAGCTTGGCGATAATGAGTTGCGCTATATGTTGTGGCGTAGCAAGGAGCGTTTGGAGCATGGCAAGGAGCACCCGATAGACCTTGCACGCGACATGGTGATGCGTGAGGAGTTGGGCTTGAGTGATGCAGCACGGATGCGTATGGGCGATACTCCCGACACTTTCAAGGCGCGCCAGAGACGAGCTGTAGAAGAGAAAGGAGTTGTTATGCCTGGGCTTAATAGTGCGGAAGTGAAAGTGGTGGATGTGCCGAGACATTCGTTTACAGGAACGGGCAAAGACGCTTTGCGCAGTGCTGAAAGGTGGGCAAAGGACAATATCACTGGTATGCATACTGCTACCAATAGTGATGGTATTGAATTCGACTATAACATCAGTGGTAAATCCATAGAAAAGTATGTATCGGCCTCTTCGATTGCCAAGAGTGAGAACTTAGGAGTACATCTTTCCGTGCTTAAGACGTTGCCTAATGTCATTGCCAATAGTATTGAGGTAGAAGAGCATGCAGACTATGCCAAGGACAAGTCGAGCAAACGAAGTGTCGAGAACGAAGTTAATGCGCAGTCATTGATGCATCGTTTCTATGGTGCTGTAAATATTGATGGTAAACTCTATCGTGTGAAGACCACAATTAGAGAATATGCAGATACGAACAGAAACGCAAATGCGCACAACTATGAGCTTACAAAAATTGAACTGCTTGATGCGCCTTCCGTTGGTGGTATTGAAACCAGCAACCGACCTGTGGCAATGACATCAAACAGTTCTATCTCTGTTGCAAAGCTACTGAAAGATGTTGAGAAATCCTACGATAGTGGTAAAAAAGTTCTTGATGAGAGCCGAAAGGCAGACGAAAATCCTATTCTCTACCGCGACGGAGGAGAGACGGAGGATATTTGGAAGGACAAGAGTATGGGGCTATATGAGCGCACTACTGCTGCTGCTATGCGCCTTGCCGATAAGCACCAAGAGAATAAGACACTTCGCAATGATGCTATGCGCGCTATCGGCAACAACCTTGCAGATTTGCGCAAGGCAATGAGCCTGCAGCGTAAGTTTGATATGGCAACAGTGAAACGTGTTTCAGACCTTGCACGTGTGTTGATGAATAATGGATACATAGGCGATATGACGCAACAGGAAGTGAAGAGTTTACTTGCTGCTGTGCGGAATAGTGTGGGCCATAATGACATCGACAGAGATGTGCAGAAGGTGATGGAAATCATGGTGAAGAACCAGTTGAGGAGAGCCGAAAAAGCATTGGGCGCACTGGAAGCGATTAAAGGCAGCAAGGTGAATGCGAAGGGTGTTAAGGTGCAGGGTAAGCTTGATGCCGCAGGTGCTCAACTCATGGAGGTGTTTAAGAATATTATAGAGCCTATTGTGAATAATCATACTTTGATGTAGGCAGATAAAGAAAAAGGACTTGCTTATCTCTCCTCAGCGTCACATCAGGTTCAGCAGGAAATAGACAAACAAGTCCTCATCTCTGCTGCAAATATACTGAAAGATTTTGAGAAGCCCAGAATAGATAGAAAGAATCATCTACACTGAATAGTGAGAATATTGGTGTACATATTGCAGTTCTCACTAAGTTACTAGACGTTATTGATAGTAGTATAGAAGTAGAGGAACATTCCGACTATAAGAAAGTTAATGGGAAACGTAATTCAGACAATGGTATTGGTGATGGAAATATGCTTGTACATCGCATGTATGGTGCTGTAGAGATTGAAGGCATGACATACACAGAGTAAAGGAAATGTTCATGTATGATTATAGAGTTACAGAAATAGAGCTAATCATAAGTGGCTCTCCAACGAGCAATGCACTGAATAGCTCTATTAAAAGAGTTGATTACTCAACTCTTCCTGTTGCAAAACTACTTGAAAATGTTGAGAACTCCTATTTTATAGATTCATTTATTGATTATTTAGTTTTTTCATAAACATAAAATATGGACAAGCTCCTGTTGAACAAGTGCCTATCCATATTTACTTAATTATAAAATGTACTCGTTTATTCCTCTACGGCAGCTTGAGCTGCAGCGAGACGTGCAATAGGCACGCGGAATGGAGAACAGCTCACATAGTTAAGACCAACCTTGTGACAGAACTTAACTGAACTTGGTTCACCTCCATGCTCGCCGCAAATACCACATTTTAGTTCGGGACGAACTGAGCGCCCCTTTTCTACAGCCATGTTAATAAGCTGACCTACACCCTTTTGGTCGAGAACTTGGAATGGATCAACTTTCAAGATCTTCTTATCCAAGTAGACCGGCAAGAAACTTGCGATATCATCACGGCTATAACCGAAGGTCATCTGCGTCAAATCATTTGTTCCGAATGAGAAGTATTCTGCATGCGTAGCGATTTTATCAGCTGTAAGAGCTGCACGAGGAATCTCAATCATTGTGCCAACCTTGAACTTGATTTCGAGGCCTTGTTCTGCAAAAACCTTTGCAGCCTCTGCACGAATCACGCGTTCTTGATTTTCAAACTCATGAACATTACCAACTAAAGGTACCATGATTTCGGGATGAGGATCAAGTCCTTCTTTTTTCAGTTCACAAGCAGCCATGAGAATAGCACGTGTTTGCATTGCGGTGATCTCGGGGAAAGTATTACCCAAACGGCAACCACGATGTCCCAACATTGGGTTATGCTCAGAGAGACTTTCAACGCGCTGCTTGATAGTCTCTACACTAACGCCCATTTCCTCTGCCATCGTCTGTTGGCCGAGAGTATCATGAGGAACAAACTCATGGAGTGGTGGATCAAGCAAGCGTACATTTACGGGATATCCGTTCATAGCTCTGAATAAGCCTTTGAAGTCTTCCTTCTGATAAGGTAATAACTTTGCCAAAGCACGTTCGCGCCCTTCTGCATCTTCTGCTAGAATCATTTCGCGCATAGCGATAATCTTCTCATTATCGAAGAACATATGCTCTGTACGACAGAGGCCGATACCTACAGCTCCGAAACGGCTTGCAACTTCAGCATCATGTGGAGTATCAGCATTGGTACGTACCTGAAGATGTGTGTATTTGCTGCACAAATCCATCAGAGCTGCAAAATCATCGCTGAGTTCTGCTGCCTGCGTAGGAATTTCACCTTTGTAAACATGGCCGTTTGTACCATTCAGAGAGATATAGTCACCTTCTTTCAAAATCTGGCCATCAATTTCAATGATACGTTTTTTATAGTCAACATTTACAGCACCTGCACCGCTAACGCAACATTTACCCATACCTCGAGCAACCACTGCTGCGTGGCTCGTCATACCTCCACGAGCTGTCAAGATACCTTCCGCCTCGGCCATACCTGCAAGATCTTCAGGACTAGTTTCAAGACGAACGAGAATGACTTTATGTCCATCATGATGCCACTTTTCTGCATCATCAGCAAAGAATACGATCTGACCACAAGCTGCACCAGGACTTGCTGGGAGACCACGTGTAAGCTCTTTTGCTTGACTCAGTGCTTCCCTATTGAATACAGGGTGTAAAAGTTCGTCTAGTTTCAACGGCTCGCAACGCTTAATGGCTGTTTTCTCATCAATCTTACCTTCACGAAGCAGATCCATTGCAATCTTAACCATTGCAGCTCCTGTACGTTTTCCATTACGTGTCTGAAGGAACCAAAGTTTGCCTTCCTGCACTGTAAACTCCATGTCCTGCATATCGCGGTAGTGATCTTCCAACTTAGTTTGCAGGGCATCTAATTCGTTGAACATCTCGGGCATAGCCTCCTCCATAGAAGGATATTTTGCAGCACGCTCTTCCTCAGAAATACCTTGTAATTCAGCCCAATGGCGGCTTCCTGCCAAAGTGATTTGCTGTGGAGTACGAATACCTGCAACTACGTCTTCGCCTTGTGCGTTTACCAACCATTCACCATTGAAGACATTTTCACCAGTTGCTGCATTTCGGCTAAAGCAAACACCTGTAGCACTAGTCTCGCCCATATTCCCAAAGACCATAGCCATTACGGTTACAGCTGTACCCCACTCTTGTGGAATTCCTTCCATCTTACGATAGAGGATAGCACGTTCGTTCATCCAACTATCGAATACAGCGCAGATAGCTCCCCATAACTGTTCCATAGGGTCATCGGGAAACTGTTTTCCTGTACGTTCCAAGATGGCATCCTTAAAGAGTTTCACCAAATTCTTCAGGTCTTCAGTGTCAAGTTCATTATCGGTCTTAACACCTTTTTGTTCCTTTACCTTCTCGATAATCTCCTCAAAAGGATCTATCTCTTCTTTTGAAGCTGGTTTCAGCTCCATCACTACATCGCCATACATTTGAACAAAGCGGCGATAAGCATCATAAGCAAAACGAGGATTTCCTGTTTTTTTTGCCAAGCCTTCAACAACAGTGTCGTTAAGGCCAAGGTTTAGAATAGTATCCATCATGCCAGGCATTGACGCGCGAGCACCTGAACGAACACTCAGCAAGAGAGGATTTTCCGCATCTCCAAACTTTTGGTTTGTCAAGTTTTCAATATGCGCCAAAGAACGTTCCACTTCATCTTTGATAAGTGCTACGACCTTGTCATGCCCAATCTCGTAGTATTCGTTGCAGACATCTGTTGTTATGGTGAACCCAGGAGGAACAGGGACTCCAATAAGGTTCATTTCTGCGAGGTTGGCACCTTTGCCACCTAATTCGTTACGCATATCGGCGCGACCTTCTGCTTGGCCGTTACCAAATGTGTAAACTCTCTTTCCGCCCTTCATAGCCATTTTGAAGTTTTTTAAATTTATAATTTGAGAATAATAGGCAAAATTATATTTTTCTGCTCACTCAACAAAGCGTTTTACTAGTTTTATATATTCTTCTATTAACATTTGAGAGGAATTAAATGTCATTATATGTACTTTCTTTCAACTTTTCTTAATTTATAACTTGGAAAAATGATTATTTCAGAAGACTGAGATATAATCATCTTAGAATATCTAGAAAGTTTATCCTCGTTTACAAGAAATAAGCAAGAGAAATGCCGCCTCTAAATATAGCTTCTATTATAAAAAATCAATGAAAATTGATATGTCTCTCAAAAAACATCGTCCGACATAATTACAAAGATGTACCTTCGCCATTCCGTCAAAAAGCGACTATAAAACTTATATAAGATTATCAAGAAGATCCTTATTGCGTAAAAAAATGCAATAAGAATGTCAGTTGATAGCATAAGGCTATCAGCTGACTTCTTTATTGTATATTTTGCAAAATATAAGAGTTTCGAGTAAAGGAGAGTACTTATAGTGGGAAGCTTTCAGCCTTTAGTATATCCAGAAGTTTCTGGCGATGATCGCCTTGAATAATAATATCTCCATTTTTAACACTCCCTCCTACTCCACATTTCTGCTTCAAAAGTTTACAAAGTTTTTTCATGTCAGCGTCAGTACCAACGAAACCTTTTACGATTGTAACCGTCTTACCAGCACGACCTGATCGTTCCATACTCAAATGAAGTTTTTGCTGGTGGTTCAAAAGCTTTTTAGGTTCATCCTCTTCACATTCTGAATAATCATAGTCTGGATTTGTAGAAAAAACAACTCCTCTACGCTTTTTTCGAATAACGTATGATTTATTCTTAGCTTCTTCACCTTCACATCTCTCACCAAGAGCAGCTAAGGCACTTTTCCAATCTGTTCCGGTCATATCAACAACCACTGCCGTCAAGATTACAGACAGCTCCTATAGATTCTACATCAGATCTTAACCCCACATCTTCAGGTCTAAAAGTTATAGCACCATCTTCAAGCAAAAAACAGGGTATTCCTACTGCTCCTTGCTTTTTCACTTTGTCAAAGGCAGGATGCGAATCACGCAATTTTAGGAATTGTTTTAGATTGCGAATGTGTTTACTAATATCTATCAATTCAAAACGAGAATCATTTTTAATTTGCCCTTCGATATCTTCACAATCAGGGCAGGTATTCATAACAAAAACTTTTATCATGTCAGGATTATTCTTTGATATAGAAACAAGTATAAAACGAAAATAAGAAGAATTACGAGAGGAGCATTTACTAGTCAAAAAAAATTCCAAATCCACAAAACACAAATAGCACCTAATACGCAGAAAACGAAATTGCTTAAAACTCCTTTATCAAAAAGTTCTATATTCAACACACAACTAATAAAAGAACCAGCGTAACTGCCTATTATTCCTATAAATAGGTTCTAACAGCACCCCTTTCCTTTACCGCTCATAATACGATTAGCAACACATAACCAATAACAATCCCTGCCAAGATGGAGCACGCTGTGAATTCTTCAATATGTTCAAGCATTTCTTCGTTTTACAGTTTTACAGTATCTGTCATTACTAAGAAACATACATCAAGCGTTCCTTTCTTAAATATTATTTTTTGCAAATGTAGTAAAAAAGGAAGGATAAGAATAATTCTAAAATACTAAATATATGCTCGATTCTTAGCTGCCGCTAAGAGTCGGACATATTCTTCCTTTATTTTTGTACATGATGAGTACAAAAGTTGCCCAACAAAAATCTCATCTTATAGCAAATGTTTTGTTGGGCAACTAAAAAATTAGTATTTATCGCTATTTCTTCTTTGCAAAACTATCTTTCAAGCCAACAGTACGGTTGAAAATAAGGTGCTCTGGCGTTGAGTCGTCATCGAAAGTAAAATAACCAATACGTTGGAACTGCAAGTAACGAGTAAGTCCTGGATGTGCCGCATAGGACTCAACATAGCCATTTACGACTCTCTTTGAATCAGGGTTTAACAACTCACGGAAATCACGCTCGTCAGCAGCAGGGTTCTCAATACTGAAAAGTTTATCATAAATACGAACCTCCGCAGGTAAACAATGTTTGGCACTAAGCCAATGTAAAGTACCCTTCACTTTACGATCAGCTCCGGGCATACCACTTTTACTCTCAGGATCATATTCACAATAAATTTCCTCTATATTACCTGCTTCATCTTTCTTGCATCCTGTACATTTTACAATATATGCATTCTTCAAACGAACTTCTTTACCAGGAACCATTCGGAAAAACTTCTTCGGGGCATCTTCCATGAAATCATTGCGTTCAATCCAAAGTTCACGACTAAATGTTATTGAATGAGTTCCTTCTGCTTCATTCTCTGGATTATTTACTGCAAGCATTTCCTCTGAAAGTCCTTCTGGATAATTCGTTACAATGAGTTTCACTGGATCGAGGACAGCACTAAGACGCAAGGCTCGATTATTTAAATCTTCTCTTGCTGCAGCTTCCAACATAGAATAATCATTAAGCGCATCATATTTCGTATAACCAATCATATTGATGAACTTGCGGATTGATTCAGGAGAATAACCACGGCGACGTAAACCACAAACTGTCGGCATACGAGGGTCATCCCAACCATCTACAAGATGTTCCTGAACAAGAGCAAGAAGTTTTCTCTTTGACATAACAGTATATGTCAAATTAAGACGATTGAATTCAAACTGACGTGGACGATTATCTTCTAGGTCTTTTTGTTCCTTCAGTTCATCGATAAAAAAGTCATAGAGAGGACGATGAGGAACGAACTCCAATGTACAAATAGAATGTGTCACCCCCTCAAAGAAGTCGCTTTGACCATGAGCAAAATCGTACATAGGATAAGCTTTCCACGTGTCACCTGTGCGATGATGATGATGTTTTATAATTCGATAAATCACTGGATCGCGAAAGTGCATATTGGGGTTGGCCATATCAATTTTTGCGCGTAGTACCATCTTACCTTCCTCAACCTCTCCCGTATTCATCTTTGAAAAGAGTTCCAAATTTTCCTCAATGGGGCGATCCCGATAAGGACTTGGAGTGCCAGGTTCAGTTGGAGTTCCTTTCTGAGCAGCTATTTCCTCGCTAGATTGCTCATCTACGTAGGCTTTGCCCTCTTTTATTAAACGAACGGCAAAATCCCATAATTGTTGGAAATAGTCAGAAGCATAATAAATATTCTCCCACTTGAAGCCCAACCATTCTATGTCACGCAAAATTGCGTCAACATATTCGGTATCTTCCTTTTGAGGATTAGTATCATCAAAACGCAAATTACATACTCCACCAAATTTTTCAGCTACGCCAAAATCCATACATATAGCCTTTGCATGACCTATATGAATATATCCATTGGGTTCAGGTGGAAAGCGTGTTTGCAGACGCCCCCCGTTCTTCCCTGCAGCCAAATCATCCTTTACAATCTGCTCAATAAAGTTCAGATTTTCTTTCATTGGTTCTTCTATTGATGTAGTCATATCTTTTTACTCGTTCGTTTTTTAATTAGCCATCTCTGACATAAATTTGATTCGTACTAATCGTATTTCGTCTTCTTCATATTCGGAGAGTTCTTCAAGGGCGACATCTATATCGTCTGTATCTGACTCTCGAAAATACTCATAAATTGCATCTACAACATCTGGATCCATAACGTCTTCTATGAAATAATCTATATTTATTTTATTTCCACTATAATAAACAATAGATTCTATTTCATCTAAAAGTTCCTCGAATTCAATACCATTTGCAGTAGCAATATCATCCAATGCAACTTTTCTATCTATTGCTTGAATGATTGCTATCTTTAGTTTTGAATTTTTAGCAACGGTACGAATACGAATGTCCTCTGGGCGGTCAATATCATTATCTACGCAGTACTTACGGATCAAATCACAGAAAGCTTGTCCATAACGCTTAGCCTTTCCTTCACCAACACCAGGAATATTCTTTAATTCCTCCAATGTCTGTGGAAAGACCGTTGCCATAGCTTCTAATGAAGGATCCTGGAAGATCACATAAGGAGGAACTTGCAGTTCTTTAGACATCTTCTTTCGCAAACCTAAAAGCATGTCATACAATTCTGGAGCAACTGCGCAATCAGCTCCACTCTGCACAGGTTCGGTAGTAGAGGTTTCACTATAGTCCTGGTCTTCAATGATTTGGAAAGATACAGGTTCTTTCATAAACCGACGTCCTTTATCCGTAATCTTTAAAACACCATAATTTTCTATTTCTTTATTGAGATAACCAGTTAGTAGTGCTTGACGGATTACTGCATTCCAAAGATGTTCATCTTTATCCTCTCCGCATCCAAAATCATCTAATTCATAGTGTTTATAATCCCGGACACTCTCCGTTTTATGTCCCATAAGAATATCCTTAATATGTTCCGCTCTGAAGACTTCCTTCGTTGCAAGAACCACATTAAGAACTTTCTCCAATTCTTCTTTAGCTTCCACTTTCTTTTTTGGATTTAAACAATTGTCGCAATTTCCACAATTATCTTTAGGGTATTCCTCTCCGAAGTAATGTAAAAGCAATTTACGACGACAGATAGAACTCTCTGCATAAGCTGCTGTCTCTGCCAAAAGTAAATAGCCTATTTCTCGCTCTTGCTCTCCTTTCTTTTCCATAAATTTCTCCAATTTCTTCAAATCATCAGGAGAATAGAATGTAATGCATTTTCCTTCACCATCATCACGTCCAGCTCTACCGGTTTCTTGATAATAGCCTTCAAGACTTTTAGGAATATCATAATGAATAACAAAACGAACATCCGGTTTGTCTATACCCATACCAAAGGCAATTGTAGCAACAATCACGTCAATGTCTTGCATAAGAAATAGATCTTGAGTCTGCGAACGTTCATCAGGCTCTAAACCTGCATGATATGGCTTTGCCTTTATCTCGTTAGCCTGCAATACTTTTGCCAGTTCATCAACGGTCTTGCGACTTAAACAATAAATAATACCACTTTTACCTGCATTCTGACGAATGAAAGTAACAATTTCTTTGTTAATCTCTTTAGTCTTAGGCCTAACTTCGTAATATAGATTGGCCCTATTAAAAGAACTCTTAAATTCATCCGCATCTTGAATGCCAAGACTCTTCTTGATATCAAGTCGAACCTTGTCAGTCGCAGTTGCGGTTAAAGCTATAATAGGAGCACGGCCAATTTCATCTACAACCAATCGAATATTTCTGTATTCTGGACGAAAGTCATGTCCCCATTCAGATATACAATGAGCTTCATCTACAGCATAGAAGCTAATCTTTATGGTTTTCAAAAACTCCACATACTCGCGTTTTGCCAAAGATTCAGGAGCGACATAGAGAAGTTTTGTTTTACCTGAAAGTATATCTGATTTTACTTGGTCAATATCGCTTTTATTAAGTGAGGAGTTTATAAAATGAGCGACACCATCTTCTTCACAGGTATGACGAATTGCATCCACTTGATTCTTCATCAATGCTATTAGCGGGGATATTACAATTGCCGTTCCTTGCATCAACAAAGAAGGCAACTGATAACACATACTCTTTCCTCCACCTGTAGGCATCAGAACAAAGACATCCTTACCACTAAGCAAGGATAGAATAATGTCTTCTTGGTTCTTCTTGAAACAATCAAAACCAAAATACTTCTTTAGTGCTCTATGTATTTCAGACCTTTCTATCATACCATTATATGTCCTCATGATATATACATATTACTATGTTTCGGCAGAACAAAGATAAAACAAAGTTTTAGAAATGTCTATACAAAAACTAATGAAATCGGCTATATTTTTAACAAAGCTCCCCTATATCTAATCTATAACACAAGAAAAATCCAGCCAATCTCACTTTGTTAGGCAAAGATGGAATTAGCTGGATTATAAAATTGGTGTATTGTTAAATAAAATAGAGATTAAGCAAGTTTACCTCTTTCTTTCTCAAACTCCTGTTCTGCGTATTCGCGTGTAATGACCAATTTCTTCTTTCGTGTAGAAGGGGTCTCATACATGACATTCATCATAATACTCTCCATTATCGAGCGCAATCCACGTGCACCAAGTTTATATTCAAGTGCTTTATTTACGACATAATCCAACGCTTCATCTTCAAACTCAAGAGTAACACCATCTAAGCGAAAAAGCTCAATATATTGCTTCACCAAACTATTTTTGGGTTCAGATAGGATACGCCGCAACGCTTCTTTATCTAAGGGATTAAGATATGTCAAAACAGGTAGACGCCCAATGATTTCTGGGATAAGTCCAAAACTCTTCAGATCCATGGGCTCTATATACTGCATTAAATTCTTTGGATCTATTTTTTTTATATTGCCCACGGAATTATAGCCAACAGTATGAGTGTTGAGGCGCTGAGCTATTTTCTTCTCTATTCCATCGAACGCTCCACCACAAATAAAGAGAATATTTCGTGTATCAATATGGATATAATCTTGATCTGGATGTTTCCGCCCTCCTTTGGGAGGAACATTTACCACAGATCCTTCAAGCAATTTTAACAAACCTTGCTGAACGCCTTCTCCACTCACATCGCGAGTGATACTGGGATTATCTGCTTTACGAGCAATTTTATCTATTTCGTCAATAAAAACTATACCTCGCTCAGCGCGTTCTTTGTCATAGTCAGCTTCCTGTAAAAGACGGCTCAAGATACTCTCCACATCCTCTCCAACATATCCAGCTTCTGTAAAAACAGTAGCATCCACAATAGTAAAAGGAACATCCAAAAGATTTGCTATAGTACGCGCCAGTAAGGTTTTTCCCGTACCAGTAGTTCCCACCATAATGATGTTGGATTTATCAATACTCACATCATCTTTCTTCGCGGTATCTTCTAACTTGATTAACCTTTTATAATGGTTATAAACAGAGACACTAAGATAGCGTTTTGCATCGTCTTGACCTATTACATACTGATCAAGGTATTCCTTAATTTCCTTAGGTTTTGGGATATCTCGTAGGTTGATAGGCTGATTACTTTTCTTATTGCGATCAGACGAAGAATTAGAATAGAGTCCTGCGTCTTTAAGTACTAGCGATGCTCTTTCAATGCAATCATTACAAATACATCCTTCTGGGCCAGAAAGCAATAAATCTACTTCATCCTCATTTCTTCCACAAAAGGAACAATGCTTTTTATTAGACATTCTTATTATTTTTTCGTAAAAATCTGATCTATCATACCGTATGCCTTTGCATCTTCACTTGTCATCCAATAGTCACGATCACTATCAGCCCAGACTTTATCAAATGATTGATGACTATGATCTGCTATAATAGTGTAAAGTTCTTTTTTCAACTTCTGAATTTCACGAGCAGTAATCTCAATATCACTTGCTTGTCCTTGTGCCCCCCCCATTGGTTGATGAATCATCACACGACTATGCGGTAACGCCCAACGCTTTCCTTCTTTACCAGCTACAAGTAAGACTGCAGCCATACTCGCTGCCATACCAGTACATATCGTGGAAACCTCTGAACCAATGAACTGCATAGTGTCATAAATTCCCAGACCCGCATAAACACTACCACCTGGACTATTGATATAGATAGAAATATCTTTCCCTGGATCAGCAGAATCTAAATAGAGTAATTGTGCTTGAAGTGTATTAGCAGTATAGTCATCAATTTGAGTCCCCAAAAAGATTATTCTATCCATCATAAGACGACTAAATACATCCATCTGTGTCACGTTCAATTGTCGTTCCTCAAGGATGTAGGGATTCAAGTACTGAGCTTGTGCCTTCACAGCTGAATCTATTGTCATGCTGCTAATGCCCTTTGATAGAGCAAATTTCTCAAAATCTGATTTTATCATATAAATTGATGTCTATTCCTTTATTATAATACTTTATAGAGAGGAACACTACAAAGCTTATGCCAAAAGCTAAGCTTATTTTTATTAGAGATTCTTATCTCTTAGCAAATAGGGGTCAACCTTATTGGCCGCCCCTACTCTAATAGTCATAATCTTACAATAAAAATTTAGTCTTTCTTTTCTTCAAAAAGCTTACCGAAGTCTTCTTGAGAAATAGCTATACGGTTCAGTTTTACTACTTTTTTAAGAACATCTGTTAACTTTTTATCAATAGCACGTTCTACTAGACCATTTACTTGATTTTGATCTTTGAGCATCTGTTGTGCATATTGCTCTAGATATTCATCAGGAATATTTGCCATACCGTACTGAGCAAACTGGAATCGAGCAGCCTCAAGTGCTGTTGCTTTAATATCTTTATCTTCAACTTTCACCTTGTTCGCTTCAGCCAATTGCTCTTTAATGAGATGCCACTTCAATTCCCTAATGCTGTTTTCAAAATTCTCCTCAACAAAGCTTGCATCTTTGTCTTTATTATTAGCAATCATTATACGCTTCAGCATCTCATTGGGGAATTCCAGTTCACCCACCTTCTTTTCTGCATAGGCACGAAGATCGAGCAAGAACTTATAGTCACTATCTGCCTCAAACTGCTTAGCCAGTTGTTCTTTCACCTTTCCGCGGAATTCTTCTTCACTCTTCACGGTATCCTTGCCAAACATACGATCAAAGAATTCTTGATTGAGCTCTGCTGGAACATAGCGACTGATTTCATCAATCTGGAAGCTAAAGTTGCCTTTATGTTTTTCTGCCTCCTCTTTTGTTATATGAAGAAGAGAGGCCAACTCCGTATTACCATAAGCTTCAGCAGGATTGAACGTCAGAACATCATTCTTCTTTGCACCGTCAAAGATTTTCTTTTGATCTTCAGACTGCATATACTGAGGCATAAGGCTACCCTTTTCTACTTGTACACCTCCCTCGATAGGCTGACCGTCCTGGCCAAGTTCTGCAAGCATGCCGCGAAGGATATCCCCCTCTTTATATTCCTCTACTTCTTCTGGGTGACCGGCTTGCTGTGTCAAGGCTTTTACCTGCTGATCAATTTGCTCCTCACTCACCTCGATTGCATAATAATCGATAGAGTCTTTGTCTGTAAGTTCAATCTTGAATTCTGGTGTAAGAGCGACATCAAAAGCAAATTCAAATTCATCTTGATTTTCGATATCTTGAGTTTGCTGTTGCTCATTTGGTAATGGTTCGCCCAGGATATTTAGCTTTTCTTCACGAATATAAGAGAAGAGCTTGTCAGAAAGAAGCTTATTGATAGTTTCCATCTTAGCCTGAGCACCATATATTTTCTTAGCCATGCCAAAAGGAATTTTACCAGGACGAAAGCCTGGCATCTGAGCCTTCTGACAGAAGTTTTTAATTGCTTTTGTTACGTCAGCCTCATAGTCAGCTTTCTCCATCTTCAAAGTGATGACAGCAGTAACGGGCGTTTTCTTTTCTAATGAGATATTCATATTATTAATTATATTTGTTTTCGCTTTGAGAATTCGGCTTGCAAAAATAACACATTCTTCTTAGAGCATCAAATTATTATATGTCTTTTTTGCCTAAACTAAATCTCTCCTCACATTGTATCAAACATCATCAATGTGTTTTATCTTATTCTCCATAAATATCTTTGGCACAACAAATAGCAATGAAGAGCTATATGCACTTGAACCTCAATCTCATGTATTCCACAACTACTCAGGTATAAAACAAAAGTAAGAATTATCTGCCTCCTCATATATTAAACAATCGTTTTATTTGACAACTAACTTCTTTGTTTTAGAAAATAGACCAATAAAGCTCTTATATATCCCGACAAAACAAACGATAAGGCATTCTATTTCCTAAATAAAAAACTACAGTATACGTAAATTTCCAAGTATCAAAATACACATTTCACTCATTTTGTCCAAAAAATCAATAAAGAAGTCAGCTCACACCCTTATTATATTTCGAAATACTCTTATTCTATTTTTAAATAGCATTATTACATTTCTAAATTTCAGGCAGAAATATATCTTCTTCCTTGAAAATTTAAAACAATCTTATACTACTCCAGTTCTTAAAATTTGCGCTATTTTGCTCTCTGAAAAGAAAATTGATTTTCAAGCCATCCTCGATAATTTAGAATACGAATTTTATTTACAAACATAAGGTTGTTTTACAAAAAATAAGGACGAATACTTACTCTATAGATATAGACTAATATTAAACGCCACCAACTAATTCTGTTTCAGGCGATGCACAGAGAGTCACTTTGCCCTCTCGTGGAAAAAGTGTAACTTTGCATTCGTAAAAAAACAAAATTCAAAGAATGATTACAGTTACAAACCTGGCCATCCAGTTTGGCAAACGCGTCTTATATAAAGATGTGAATATGAAGTTCACTAATGGCAATATTTATGGTATTATTGGTGCCAACGGAGCCGGAAAGTCTACGCTATTAAAAGCTATCAGCGGTGAATTAGAGCCCACGAAAGGTAGTATTGAATTAGGACCAGGTGAACGCTTGAGTGTCCTTTCTCAAGACCACTTTAAGTTTGACGAGCATAGCGTTTTAGAAACAGTACTTATGGGCCACACAACGATGTGGAGCGTTATGAAAGAACGCGAATCTCTTTATTCAAAAGAAGATTTTAGCGATGAAGATGGTATCCGAGTAGCAGAATTAGAAGATAAATTTGCGGAGATGGGTGGCTACACGGCAGAGAATGATGCAGCAGCCCTGCTTGAAGGCCTTGGCATAAAGGTCGAACTTCACAATAAGTTGGTTGGTGAACTCTCTGGTAAAGAAAAGGTTCGCGTCATGCTAGCACAAGCACTATTCGGAGAGCCTGACAATCTTTTATTGGATGAGCCAACCAATGACTTGGACCTTGAAACTGTAGAGTGGCTAGAAGACTATTTAGGCAACTTTGAACACACTGTTCTCGTCGTTAGTCACGACCGCCATTTCCTTGATCAAGTCTGCACACACACAGTTGATATCGATTTTGGCAAAGTAACCCTCTACGCCGGTAACTACTCCTTCTGGTATGAATCATCTCAGCTTGCACTACGACAAGCTCAGAATCAGAAACAAAAGTCGGAGGAGAAGAAAAAAGAGCTAGAAGAATTCATTCGCCGCTTTTCTGCTAATGCAGCTAAGAGCCGTCAAACAACAAGCCGTAAGAAGATGTTAGAAAAACTTAATGTCGAAGAAATTAAACCTTCTACGCGTAAGTATCCAGGTATTATATTCCAAATGGAACGTGAACCAGGTAATCAAATCCTTGAAGTCAACGATCTAAAAGCTACGACTGAAGATGGAGAGATTCTATTTAGTAATGTCACTTTTAACGTAGAACAAGGAGAAAAGGTAGTATTTATCAGCCATGATCCACGTGCCATGACAGCCCTTTTTGAAATTATCAATGGCAATACTAAACCTATACAAGGAAGCTATAAATGGGGTGTCACCATTACAACAGCTTACCTCCCCTTGGATAATACGAAATTCTTCAATACGGATTTAAACATGCTTGATTGGCTGAGTCAATTTGGTGTAGGAAACGAAGTGTTCTTCAAAGCCTACCTAGGACGAATGCTCTTCAAGGATGAAGACATTCAGAAGAAAGTCAGTGTACTTAGCGGTGGTGAAAAAATGCGTTGTATGATAGCACGTATGCAACTCAACAATGCAAACTGTTTAATATTGGATACTCCAACAAATCACTTGGATATGGAAAGTATTCAGGCATTCAATAACAACTTGAAACTCTTTAAAGGTAATATTCTCTTTGCCAGTCACGACCATGAGTTTATCAATACTATTGCAAATCGCATCATAGAACTTACTCCCAATGGGTGCATTGACAAACTGATGAATTATGAAGATTACATCCATGATGAACATATCAAGGAATTAAGAGATAAGATGTATGCAAAATAAAACAGCCAGCTCTTCTGAGCTAAAACTGGTATACAATTTGTATTATTTCACATAGTATACAATTTACATTATATATCATGTCAAAAAATAAACACTATAACAAAGAGGAACAAGAAATCCATTTAAAAGATACAACAGAAAGGCGAAGTAATCAGGCAAACGAAACAACTCTTCAAGCAGACGCAGAAGGAGAAGTTCAAAAAGAAAAAATTACAACAGAAGAGAAACTTGCAGCTGCAGAAGAAGAAAACGCAAAACTGAAGGATCAATTATTGCGCCAAATTGCGGAATTCGACAACTATCGGAAACGCACACTAAAGGAGAAGGCTGAACTCATTCTGAACGGAGGAGAAAAGACACTCTCCTCTTTACTTCCCATTTTGGACGATTTGGAACGTGCTGAAAAGAACATCCAAGAAAACACTAATATTGAGACACTCAAAGAAGGTCTAGATCTCGTTTTCAAGAAGTTCCGTGACACACTGGAGAAACAAGGATTGAAAGCAATTGAGACAAAAAATCAGGATTTTAATACAGATTTTCATGAAGCTATTGCCATGATTCCTGTACCCGAAGGAGATCAAAAAGGGAAAGTTATAGATTGCGTTCAAACGGGTTATACACTTAATGATAAAGTCATACGCCATGCAAAGGTGGCTGTAGGTCAATAAAAGAACATGGAAGAAGACTACTACAAGATTCTAGGTGTCGAAAAGGATGCAACGACGGATCAAATAAAAAAAGCCTATCGCCGCACAGCCATAAAATATCATCCTGATCGCAACCCTAATAATAAAGAAGCCGAAGAAAAATTCAAACAGGCAGCTGAGGCCTATGAAGTATTAAGTGATCCTGAGAAGCGTGCAAAATATGACCAGTTTGGAAAAGCAGGTGTTGACGGGAGTACTGGAGGATTTGGGGGATTCGATGCTAGCGGCATGGATCTCAATGATATCATTCGCAACTTCGCACAAAATTTTGGTTTTGGCGGCTTCAGTGGTTCATTTGACGATGCAAGCAGCACTGGTCCACGTAAATACCAAGGCAGCGATTTGAGAGTTAAAGCAAAGCTCACGTTGCAAGAAATGGCACAAGGCGTCACAAAGAAATATAAGGTTCAAAAAGATATAACTTGCCCCGAATGCCACGGAAGCGGATGTGAAAAGGATTATAAGCCAGAAAATTGTACTACTTGTCAAGGACGTGGCTATGTACTACACACACGGCAGTCTTTTTTTGGCATGACTCAAGTACAAGAACCTTGCCCAACATGTCATGGAGAAGGCACAGTTATAAAAAAGCCTTGTAGTCATTGTCATGGTGAAGGAATTGTCAAAGGCGAAGAGATTGTAGAAGTAAAGATTCCTGCAGGTGTCGTTGAAGGTATGATTGTTAATGCTCATGGCAAAGGCAATGCAGGCAAGCATAATGGCATTCCTGGTAATATTCAAGTAGTCATTGAAGAGATACCCCACCCTGAACTAATTCGTGATGGACAGGATTTAATATATAATTTATTACTAACTATCCCTCAAGCTGTCCTAGGAGATTCCGTTGAAATCCCAACCATAGACGGGAAGGCTAAAATAAATATTAAAGCGGGCACACAACCTGGGACAACGCTTCGCCTCCGTGGCAAGGGGCTACCAGCAATTAAGGGATATGGTTATGGAACTGGAGATATTATTGTCAATGTCAGTATATATATTCCTGAAACCTTATCAAAAACAGAGAAAAGAATTTTTGAAGATCTAAAAGATAGCGAGAATATCCAAAGCTCTCCATCTATTAAAGATAAGATTTTCAAAGCTTTCAAAAATTATTTTAAAGCTTAACTATAATAGCTCCTTTCTACTGAAAGGAGCTTTTTCGATATGAACTACTCGGAAACTATTCATTATTTATTTAATGTAACACCTCTATTCCAAAATCTTGGAGCAGGGGCTTACAAGCCCGGACTACGAACAACAGAGACTCTTGATAAGCATTTTGGACATCCACACCATAGATTTCGCAGCATTCACGTAGCAGGAACAAATGGGAAAGGAAGTTGTAGTCATACCATAGCAGCTATACTTCAAGCTGCGGGTTATAAAGTTGGTTTGTTTACCTCTCCGCATCTACTAGATTTTCGTGAACGAATCCGCATCAATGGAATAATGATTCCAGAACAATATGTAATTGATTTTGTGGAAAAAGAAAAGAGTTTTTTCGAGCCTCTCCATCCGTCGTTCTTTGAAATTACAACAGCTATGGCCTTCAAGTATTTTGCAGAAGAACATGTGGATGTAGCTGTCATTGAAGTTGGATTGGGAGGACGCTTGGATTGCACTAATATCATTAAGCCAGAACTCTCTATCATAACTAATATAAGTTTTGATCACCAACAGTTCTTAGGCAATACACTTACAGAAATTGCAGGAGAAAAAGCAGGTATCATAAAAAGAGATATACCTGTTATTATTGGAGAGACAGTACCAGAAACTCGGCTTGTTTTTAAAGAAAAGGCTAAAACAGTAGATACAAGGATTATCTTTGCAGAAGATGCCCCTATTGTTCTGAAATCTTTTGTCAATGGAAAGAACTTTAGAGTCTATAACACAACCATCTACGGAGAGATTTTTGGAGCACTAACAGGAGATTGCCAAGATAAAAACACAAATACAGTTCTTACCGCGATTACCCATTTAGACTGTTTCAAGATTCCACTACAAGCAATTTTAAGAGGCTTTGCAGAAGTTTGCGAAACGACGGGACTCATGGGACGCTGGCAATATATACAAAAAAATCCCACAGTTGTTTGTGATACAGGTCATAATATGGGAGGATGGAAATACTTGGGAGAACGATTGACTAAAATCAGCCAAGAGCAACCCCTCAAAATTGTCTTCGGTATGGCCAACGATAAAGACATTGATGGAGTTTTAGAGATTCTTCCTAAAACCGCGCAATACTATTGGGCTCACGCTAGTGTTGATAGAGCACTTACTGAATCACAGCTTGAAGGAATTGCAACAAAATATGCACTACGAGGAAAAAAATTCACAACAGTAGAAGCGGCATATAAACAAGCACTTCTAGAGGCTTCAGCAAATGATTTCATTTTTGTAGGAGGCAGCAACTTTGTTGTATCAGATCTTTTATCTTATCTTAATCGCCTAGAAGCATAGGAATGCCACAAAATACGATACGATCGTGCTAACATCTGTTTAGACAAGAATCACCAATTATGTCAGCAGAAGTTAGCACATTCTTTTATATATTTGTTAAAATACTATAAGCCATGAAAAACTAAAGAGAAAACCACGTGGTTATTATTAGTTTCTACAGTATCTTTGCATTTGTAAAATCTATATTCAGATACAACTGAGTAAAAGAATAATAAACAACTCGGACTACTTGAAACAATAAAACATCATAGATAAAAAGAATTATGAGAAGATTTGTCTATTTAGCACTCGGTATCATCCTATTTGCCGGTTGCAGCAAGAAACAACAAGGTTTGCCAGACGCAGACAACAGTTATGCAGTAGAAACTGTCAATTCGTCTAGTGCAGACTTAAACACAACTTATCCTGCTACAATAAGGGGTATTCAAGATGTTGAAATTCGTCCAAAAATCTCGGGTAATATAACTCAGATCTATGTAGCTGAAGGACAGACTGTCCATCGCGGACAAATATTATTCACCATTGATAGCGAACAGTATGCTGCAGCCGTAAGAGCTGCGGAGGCTCAAATCAAAGTATGCCAAGCAAATATTGCCACCCAACGGCTGACAGTTGCCAATCAACGCCTACTTCATTCTAAACAGATTATAAGTGATTATGCTATGAAGTCGGCAGAGAATCAATTACAAGCACTACAGGCTCAACTAGCGAGTGCACAAGCACAATTATCCAGTGCACGCGATAACCTTAAATGGTGTACTGTCAGCAGTCCTGCTGATGGTGTCATCGGTCTTCTTCCTTATAAAGTTGGTACACTTGTTGGTCCATCTATGGCTGAAGCATTTACAACTGTCAGCAATATAGAGCGTGTCCACATTTATTTTTCAATGACGGAAAAACAACTTTTAGCTATGGCTCGCACTGGCAATGGAGGAGTGAAAGCTGCAATCAAAAACATGCCAAATGTTCGATTAAAGTTAGCAGATGGGACTATGTATGATGAATATGGAACTATTGATGCCGTTAGTGGAATAATCAACCAATCAACAGGTGCCGTACAGATGCGCGCAACATTCTCAAATAGTCGTCATTTACTCCACAGTGGAGGAACCGGTAATATCCTTTTGCCCACTATTGTAAGCAATACAATAAAAGTACCTCAGGCAGCAGTCACAGAGATTCAAGATAAAAAATTTGTTTACATTGTTGGTGCCAAGAATAAAGTCAAAAGCACTGAAATTACTGTTGAGGAACAGAACGATGGTACATACTATTATGTAACAAGTGGATTAAAAGCGGGTGATCGCATTGTTATAGAAGGTGTTCAGAACCTAAAGAATGATATGGAGATCAAGCCTATCACTCCTCAGCAAGCAGCAGAAAAAAGAGCACAAGCTGCAAAAGATGTAAAAGAGGGGAAACTCCCGTTTTAACACTTAAAGTATTGATATCATGTCGTTAGATAGATTTATAAATCGGCCTGTACTGTCTACCGTTATTTCGATTTTCATTGTAATTCTCGGTATCATCAGTATCACATCACTGCCCATTACGCAGTATCCAGAAATTGCACCCCCAACTGTTTCGGTAGCAACCTCATACACTGGTGCAAATGCTCAGTCTGTACTCAACTCTGTGATCATGCCTTTGGAAGAACAGATCAATGGTGTAGAGAATATGGACTATATGACATCCACCGCAACAAATACTGGCCAGGCAAATATTTCCATCACGTTCAAACAAGGGACTGATGCGGATATGGCTGCCATCAACGTACAGAACCGTGTAAGCATGGCGCAAGGTCTTCTTCCAGCGGAAGTAACACGTGTAGGTGTCATCACTCAAAAGCGTCAGAATTCTAAGCTAGTGGTTTTCTCCCTCGTTGACATGGAAGATAAATACTCGCAAGAATTCCTCGACAACTATGCAAAAATTAATGTTGTCCCGCAGATACAGCGTATTAAAGGAGTGGGTGAAGCCATGGTCATAGGTTCTGACTATTCGATGCGTATATGGCTAGATCCAGCTAAAATGGCGGAATATCACCTGATGCCTTCTGATGTCACAGCAGCCTTAGCCACTCAAAATATTGAGGCAGCTCCTGGTACTCTCGGTGAACGCGAAAATCAAACATATCAATACACTCTTACATGGAAAGGACGCCTCTCTACTGAAACAGAATTTGGTGATATTGTTATCAAGGCATTGCCAGAGGGGGAAGTTCTGCGCTTGAAAGATGTTGCAAAAATTGAATTAGGTAGCAGTAGTTACAGCTTTGGTGGCAAGGTAAATGGGCATAAAGCCGTCCCATGTATTGTCTTCCAGCTTTCAGGAACAAATGCTACTGAAACAGTAAGCAATATCACGAAATTCCTTGATGCCCAATCTGCATCCCTTCCCAACGGAATGGAGTTTGTGCAAGCACAAAATGTAAACGACTTCCTTTTTGCATCAGTAGAGGAAGTTATCAAGACTTTGCTTGAAGCTTTTATCCTAGTATTCTTAGTCGTCTATATTTTCTTGCAAGATATGCGTTCTACGCTCATCCCTGCCATTGCAATCCCCGTCAGTTTGATTGGCGCATTCTTCGGTATGAGTCTCTTAGGATTTTCTATCAACCTACTCACACTGAATGCTCTTGTCTTGGCCATTGCGATTGTGGTAGATGATGCGATCATTGTAGTAGAAGGTGTTCACGCAAAGTTAGACCAGGGCTACTCTTCAACAAAGAAGGCCTCCATTGATGCCATGCGCGAACTGGGCGGTGCTCTTGTCAGCATCACGCTCATCATGATGGCAGTATTTATTCCAGTAAGCTTTATCAGTGGAACGTCCGGAATCTTCTATCGCCAATTTGGTCTGACAATGGCTATCTCCATATTCTTCTCTGCCTTAAATGCTCTTACGCTATCACCTGCCTTGTGCGCAATCTTCTTAAAAGCACACGACAAGGATGGAAAAGAGAGGAAGATGAGTTTCGTTGATAAATTCCATACAGCATTTAATACATCTTACGAACGCATCCTTGGAAAATATAAGAATTCGGTTGTTAAGATATGTCGCCGTCCAATTATTGCTATTTCAGCTGTAATTATTGGTATTGCTGGACTTATGTTCCTCATGAAAGTCACCCCAGATGATATGATACCTTCTGAGGATACCGGCACCATCGTGGGGGCTATATCTCTCCCCCCTGGAACTTCGCAGGATCGCACAGACAAAATCTTAGCCCAAGTTGACAGTATTGTTGCTACATGTCCAGCAGTCCAGAGTCATACGCTTATTTCTGGGTATGGTATGACCGGTGGACAAGGTGCAAGTTATGGCTCAATTATTATTAAACTTAAACCATGGTCGGAACGTTCAATGAAGGAAAATTCACAAATTTTGGCCATCCAGTTTTTACTTCGCTCACGCGATGTTATCAAGGATGCTCAAGTACTTTTCTTCCAACCGCCTATGATTATGGGTTATGGTACCACAAATGGTTTTACCTTCTCTCTCCAAGACCGAACAGGTGGTGATTTAAATAAATTCTTCAAGGTAACTCAAGATTTTATTGCAAAGTTGCAGGAACGCCCCGAAATTCAACAGGCACAGACGACCTTTAGTCCTAATTTCCCTCAATACCTTATTGATATAGATCCTGCACAATGTCTGAAAGCCGGTTTAACGCCAAGCGATATTCTCACAACTCTGCAAGGGTATATTGGTGGCCTTTACTCCTCCAACTTCAACCGCTTCGGTAAATTGTACCGTGTTATGATACAAGCAGAAGGAGACAAGCGAGTTAATACGGAAAGCCTGAAAAATATCATGGTTCGCAATGGTAGTGTAATGGCTCCTATCACGCAATTCATGTCTATTAAACGTGTTTACGGCCCCGATAATATCAACCGTTTTAACATGTACACATCCATTTCTGTGAATGGTTCACCTGCGAGTGGGTACACTTCTGGACAAGCAATGAAAGCCATTGAAGAAACAGCAGCTCAGAATCTTCCAGCAGGCTACAGCTACGAATTTTCTGGTATGACCCGTGAGCAGAACAGTCAGTCAAATACAACAATCTATGTATTCGCCCTCTGTTTGCTATTCATTTATCTCCTCCTTGCTGCACAGTACGAAAGCTATATTCTCCCATGGTCAGTACTGCTTTCTGTGCCCTTCGGTCTTGCAGGTTCGTTCCTTTTCTTGTGGATGATGGGGGGTATAAATCAGATTCTACCAATATTCGATAATGCATCTAACAACATATACGTACAGATTGCGTTGATCATGTTGATGGGACTTTTAGCAAAAAATGCAATTCTCATTGTAGAGTTTGCCCTCGAACGCCGAAAGATGGGTATGAGCATCACCTGGGCTGCAGTTCTCGGTGCTGGTGCACGTTTACGCCCCATCTTGATGACCTCCTTAGCTATGATTGTCGGACTCTTACCTTTGATGTTCAATTTTGGTGTTGGTGCCCACGGAAATAGATCTCTTGGTACAACTGCCGTTGGAGGTATGCTAGTAGGCGTTATTTGCCAAATCTTCTTCGTTCCGTCCTTATTTGTCATATTCCAATCCATTCAAGAACGCTTCAAGCCAATGATTTGGGAAGATATTGACAATAGTGATGCAGAAGCAGACATTGAGCAGTACAAAAAAAAATAATTTATATGAAGCCAGTTGGAATACACTCCCAACTGAGCTTCTTTCCAAGACAAAAATTATGAAGAATTTTCTTTTTATAATCATAGCAAGTGCTACCCTATCGTCTTGCGGCCTCTATAAAAACTACGAACGTCCAGCAGATATAAAAATACCCAATAATATCTATAGAGATTCTACTAAGCTGGAGAACATTATAGATGCCGATACGACAAACTTTGGTAATATGCCATGGCGTGAAGTTTTTGTCGATGCGCGTCTTCAAAACCTCATAGAGAAAGCTCTTGCTAATAACACAAATTTGCAGCAGGCTGACTTAACAATTCGTCAAGCTGAAGCGGGATTAAAGATTAGTAGGTTGGCCTTCCTTCCTAGTGTAAGTTTATCCCCGCAAGGAACAATTACTAGTTGGGACTTTAGTAAGGCAACAAAGACCTACAGCATTCCTGTACAAGCCAGCTGGCAAATTGATGCCTTTGGTACATTGCGCAATGCAAAGAAACAAAGCGAAATGAGTTTGATGCAAACACGTGCTGCCAAACAGGCCACACGCACCTCTATTATTGCATCTGTAGCCAATCTCTATTACACTCTTGAGATGCTCGACGCTCAACTTGCAACAACCAAGGCTACGGCGAAACTTTGGGATAAGAATGTTTCTGCAATGGAAACGATGTTTAAGGCTGGACTCACTAATAGCTCTGCCGTATCACAAGCAAAAGCCAATCGACTTTCTATTCTTACAACTATTCCTGCAATGCAAGCAAGCATTCAGAAAGCAGAGAATTCTCTTTGTGCGCTCCTCCATGAGGCTCCTCACTCCATAGAGCGTGGATCATTGGAAGATGTCAAACTCCCCTCTTCGCTTTCAGCAGGTGTTCCTATGCAGCTACTCTCCAATAGACCAGATGTGAGAAGTGCAGAACTCCAAATGGCCTATGCCTTCTATGGAGTTCTTGGTGCACGCGGTGCTTTCTATCCGAAAATCACCCTTTCCGGTGCAGCATCTTGGACAAATAGTGGAGGCTTAGGAGTTGTGAATCCGGGAAAAATACTAGCATCTGCTGTAGGCTCGCTTGTTCAGCCGCTCTTTGCACAAGGAAAACTTCGTGCTAATCTTGACATTGCTAAAGCGCAACAAGAAAGTGCAACACTTAGTTTTGAGCAAAAACTTCTTGATGCAGGAAACGAAGTGAACGAAGCTATCGACAACTATAATGCTGCAAAACTCCGCATTGACGGCAATAAGGAATTGGTAAAAGAACTCACAAAGAGTGTTGAAACCACTGATTTCATTTTCAAGAATGACAATTCTGTTTCGTATCTTGAAACACTTACCGCTCAACAAAGCCTTCTTCAAGCTCAACTGAATCTCATTAGTGCAAAACTTGATAAAGTCCAAGCCGTCATCAGCCTCTATCAAGCACTCGGTGGTGGCCGCGACTAAACCTTTATTTAACCTTTAAGTTATGGCAAATCAAATTAGTCCATTAGCCTCCATTGCCACTTCGGCACAACTGGGTGAGAACATTAAGGTAGGACCTTTCTCAGTAATTGGTGAGAATGTCGTCATTGGTAACAACTGCGATATTCATTCCCATGTGTCAATCCTTCCAGGAACAACCATTGGTTCTGGTAACCGCTTCTTTGAAAATACTGTAATAGGAGCAGAACCACAGAGTTTTCGTTACAAGGAGGGAGATAGTCGCCTAGTTATTGGTAACGGCAATACCATTCGCGAAAATGTAGTAATAGCTGGATCTCTAAATGCAGACCATGCTACGACCATTGGTGACGAAAACTTCATTATGGATGGTGTGCATATCTGTCATGATGTGCAAATAGCCAACCACTGCGTTGTAGGCATTCATTCTCAGATTTCTGGAGATTGCTTGATAGAGGACAATGTCATTCTCTCATCGGCAGTTATCTTGCAACATAAAGTTCGTGTAGGTCGCTACACTCTAGTACAAAATGGCTGCCGTACAAGAAAGGATATCCCTCCCTATATTATTCTTGGCGGAAATCCTGCTACATACCATGGAGTGAATGCTGAAATACTCTCCCAATATGCAGGCGTCAGTGAAAAAATTCTTCGCCATATTTCCAACACATATCGCCTTATATATATGGGCAACTTCTCTCTTGAAGATGCCCTCATCCGTATTGGGCAGCAGATTCCACAGAGCGAAGAAATTGACAATATAGTTAATTTCATCAAAGCTTCAGAACAAGGCATTGTGAGGAGAATGAAAGAAGAACAATAATACAAACAACATAAAAAGACACGGAAAATAAGGTATTTTCCGTGTCTTTCATTTATTGCTCTTCAAAGCCCAAAAAACAGTACTATTACAGCATGTAAAAAACACAAATGTGGTAATCCTAATTCGGTTTAAGGATTTTTTGAGGTGTTAATAGTGCACAGTTCCTTCTTTTGATCTTTATTCTCAACCGAAAGAAAAGTGTTTCATAAAAAGTTTTTAGAACAGAGTCAACTGTTTTACTTTCTCTATTTCTCTCACCTCAAACTCCATATTGATGAAAAGTTGGGTGTCTGTAGAATCAATAAAACCCCAATTCGGTTTAAGCAACGCTCTTTCATGAGTTTCTTAAAACCGAATTGGGGTTATCAGCCAATATCCTTATAGTGTCAGCAGGTTTCCTTATTACATTTTTAGAGAAGATAAAAGATTATAAAACAATCAGGTAAAGCTCTTTTTATAAAGTATAATATATGCAATAAAGAAACAGTTAAGAAAACAGGTCTTACAAGAAAAATCCGCAACATCTATAATAGGTATTGCGGATATGAAAATTCCTGTTTATCAGTAGTTTTATTTCTTTGCTTGTTCACGCAAAATCTTCTCGATATAAATTTTCATAATTTCCACTGCACGAACATTTTCTCCTCCTTGAGGAATGATGAGATGAGCAAACTCTTTAGTCGGCTCAATAAACTCGCGGTGCATAGGTTTGAGCACTTTTAAATAGCGATCCATCACGACTCTAGCTGTTCTTCCACGCTCAACAACATCACGTTCTATAACTCGAATAAGGCGTTCGTCGGAATCTGCATCAACATATATACGCAAATCCATCATGTCGCGCATCTCTTTACGATATAAAGCCATGATACCTTCTATAATAATAACATTGGTCGGCTCTACGTGTATAGTTTCAGGCAAACGATCACAAATAGGAACACTGTAAGTAGGTTGTTCTATTGCTCTCCCCTCCTTCAATTCTTTGATTTGTTGCTCTAATAAATCCCAATCAAAAGCATCGGGATGATCATAATTCATTTTGCGCAATTCAGAAAGAGCTACACCTTCTGGAGCACGTTTATAATAAGAATCTTGTGGAATTATGGATACTTGATTAGCTGGTAGTTGCTCTATGATCTTACGCACTACCGTTGTTTTCCCAGAACCAGTTCCACCTGCAATACCTATAACAATCATCGTAAAGATTTATTTGCTTTGTTTTCTTTATTTACGCCTATTTTAAACAGGTTAATGCAAATATAGACTAAAAATAAGGAAAAACAAAGCATCTAGAGATTCCGACTAAAGAAAGGCAAGGAAAGCTATGAGTAAAAAAGTTAGAGCGTGGCCTAAAACAATCACGCGAATATCTGCCTCAGAATAACCTGTAAGAGTTCTTACGGCACGAATTCTTCCGAAATGTGGTGAATTGACACGTTTGTGCAACCGCAAGAAAAGTAAATACATCAAACTGCCCAAAAGAAGTTCACCAATAAATTCACTTCCCCATTCCAATGGACTTACTATCGATAAATACAGCCGAGTCCAACTATTTAGAATACTCCATGCAACGAGGCACAGCGTTAAATTGCGATGGCGCACAAGGAGAGCGAGGAAGATGCCCATAGCAGGCGCAGCTGGAATAAGACTTGCTAAAATTCCTACTCCTTCTCTATGATAGTTTAACGCAAGGATAACCATATCCTTTGAAAGAGTATCGGGGGAAAAATAACTTTGAAGTATGTATATTCCTTGATTAGCCAACACTACTGTAGAAAACAAGAACAAAAAGATCCACAACAATTCTTGCAAATTATTATTACGTATCAACACATACATGAAGAGCAGCATCAATGGGAGCCACAATGCAGGATACGACAATACAGAAGCTAAACTATCGAGGAAAAGAGAATGATATTGCATAGGATTTTATAGAATATTTCCTATTCAGACTTTTTCCAAAGAAGTCTGTTCCAACCAACCACTTGTCCCATCTGGCAAAATGACTTGTAGCCACATTCCGCTTTCTGAAGATACCTCCACTGTTACTCCTGCATGTAAGGTTCTCATCTTACGAGCAGAAGTTACCGCACCATCAAAAAGTTCACAATCTTTCATCACAACCCCCAACTGCTTATTATAGTATTGATAACGAAGTTGATAAGCAAAGGTAAGGCTAACCAAACTTAGTATCGCAACCAAGATAAGGGAAAAGAGAACCGCTTTTTGCATCCAAACACTCTGCACAAAACGAAAGAGAGCTAAAAAGACAAAAGTAATAAACAGAAAAGAAAGTCCGACAAAAGCCCAAGTATCAGGATTTAAAGATGTTCTGAGCTTTCTAATCAGAGGGAAAAAGAACATTTCAGAGGGAGCATCAAACTTATCTGGTAATTGAATCTGACTCAGTTCCAAACTATGGCGTATATCATCATTAGCTGGTTCTAAACGCAAAGCGCGTTGGTAATTAAGAATAGCATATGGCAAATTATCTTGTCGATAATAGGCATTACCTAAATTATTGTACTCGGCCACATTAGGACTTTTCTTCAAATCTACTTCATAAATGCGCGTTGCTTCCACATAATTCTTTGCAGCATAAAGACTGTCGGCCATGTGCTTTTGTGCCATCGCGGCCACAAAACCTAACAACCAAAAAGACAATATATATAAATGTGTCTTCATAAGCTTCTTATCTTTTCTTTTTTTCCATTTTACTTAACACATCAAAAGCCTTAGTTAATAGCTCTTGATTAAACAGTTCTCCAGAGGGAGCGAAGCGAGCGTATTCGCATTCTGAAACAACACCAACAAACTCTTCAACGACTGCCTCATCGAGCCCAGCCTTGTGAAGATGTAACTGAAGAGAGTCCTTGCTAAAATCGCTCATCGCTATATGGAACTTAGAATCTACATATTCTTGCAGTATCCGAGACAACTCTTCATAAAAAGCTGGATTATCTATAGTTTGAAGCTTTTTATCTAAGGCTTTCAGACGTTGATTGGCCACTCGACCTGCTTTATCACGTCTACGCCCTGAAATATCATGAATTTGAGATATATACTGAGCTGCAAACTTATTCCCTATAATGCCTAACAATAAAATCAACAACAAAGAGATATAGAAAGCCCAACTTCCAATCCAAAAAGGATGATTTAAATCGCGAGTAGAAACAGGTCCCGTAATTATAGGGTTTATATCGCTTTTTCTAAGAGCCATTTCCTCCTGAACATCTTCTCTGGAGCGCACACCTTTTTCAACATTCAAATTGAGCGCATCAAGATGTAATGTCTCATAATGTTGAGTCTCAGGATTAAAGACTCGCATATCAACAGCTGGAATTTCGTATTTTCCTACATTGTGAGGAACAAACGTATAATCATAATAAACCTCCCCCGTCGTTCCCGAGGATGTTACTTTCGTATTATAAGTGGTTTTGGGAGCATACGAATCAAAGTCTTTGGGAAAAACTAGAACAGGTGCTGGAATCAGTTTCAAATTTCCAGTTCCACGAAGCGTTAAGCGGTAATTTATCACATCGTTAGATCGTGGTACTTTTGTTTGTAAATTACTCGTGAGTTTAAACTGACCAACGCCCCCACAAAAATTTGTAGGTTTAGGTTCAGGTAGAGGAATAACGTCTATATTCGTTTCAGGAACTTGACGATTTACTTTTACACCTATCACACCATTATTGAAGAAGGCATCAAAAGGATCAGAATACTGCTCTTGCTGTGCTACTACACATTCAAAAGAAAGACTAGGTATGGACACTTTCCCCGTTTTTTGTGGAAAGATAACATTCTGATAAATCACACCAGTCCGATATAACTTTCCACCTACAGATTCATTACTTATTTGTATGCTTTTAACAGGAATCTCTTGAGAGACTAGACCTTTAAAGTCTGGTTTGCGTGTTAGCATAACATTACTGAGTCCTACACCTGGTCGGCAATGAATCTTATAAGTTAATAAAATTGCCTCTTGTTCAAACACACGCTTACGATTTGGCGTAACGGTTATAAACAAGTCTTTATTAGTTACTGCTGAACCTACTTTTTGCACAGAATTTTGATTAACGGAAGAATGCTGGAATTGGGAGGACGAATTTGCCGCACTCGCTGCACCTTTCACTCGAATAACAGAAGGACTAGAATGAAGTATATGACCATTCAATGTTACTGAAGCAGCACCTATTTTAAACGTTCCATTCTTGCGTGGAGATAACAAATAGGTATATGTTGTAGAAGAAGAGGATGTTGTGCGTCCATTTATCATTTGAATACTATTGGATGTAGACACATTAGGTCCTGCAAGAACATCAAAATCAGGAAAGGACGGACCACGGAAATCTTTTGCATCAGAACTTCCTACTATAAATCGTACATAAAAAAAGTCTTCACTCCTATCAACCACTGATGGAGCCTTAATAACCAAGGATTGAGAAGACATCACAGTAGGTAGAAGTAACGAAAAAATAGCAAAGAAAATATACCTAATCATTCTTTTCACAATTTTGCATACAAAAGTAGTGCTTGCTAAGCAGATAAACAAATATCTCACCGATAGCAAAGAAATCGAGAAGATTAAAAAAGTAGTTTTATAAAGAGCAAACTCATCCATAGAGCTTAAAAAGCTATGTCATCTACAACAGATGGCATAGCTTTAATTACTATGTTCAATAAAGTCTAACAAATATTAGCTTTATCGCTTACTTACTTCAAAACAACAGTGATGTCCTTGCCTTCTTCTGTTACTACGATTTTGTCTTCACGAAGTAACCAGCCCAAACCTAAATAGAGGTCTTTGTCGGCACGCACTTTTATTGCTTTCTTCAAATCTTTGCCTGAAAGCTCTCCATTTGCATTAAGAGCTTCCCAAATCTTTCCAGCTAATGCGCCTGCTTTTTCTTGAAACATAAACTTGAATTTAATAAAATTAACGGAGATATTTTATTTCCTTTGCGACAAAGATAATCTTTTCTAAATGTAATGTTTACATCCTTAGCACTTTACCATGAGATATTGCATTCTTTCTGTAAAATAATTCATTTATTCCATTGTGATTTACTATTTTTGTAATCTGTATTTAGCAAGTATTCCTCAATAAAATGTTCTCTATCCTTATTCCTACATTTGAACACGATTGTTCTAAGTTAATTGATGACTTAAACACACAATGCCAAGAGCTGCACAAAGAGCAACCAACGGATTTTATGTATGAAATTATTGTGAGTGATGACTGCTCTACTAAAGAACATTATAGAACTTTGAGAGAAAAGCTAAAAAACATACCTTTCTGTACGCTTATTTATCAAGAGAAAAATACGGGAAGAGCACGTAATCGCAACATTCTAGTTGGAATGGCTCAGTACAAATGGGTAATTCTAATAGACGACGATGCAGAAGTTTGCACTCCGGACTTTATCCGCACCTATTGGACACATCGGCACGAAGCTGATGTGGTTTGCGGTTCACTAAAAAATCCGCAAGCTCCCCCACAAAGAGAGCACGAACTACGTTATGTGTATGAACATCATGCACAGAAACATCGCTCGGTGCAATACAAAAACAACCATCCTTATGATGCATTTACAACCTTCAATGCTTTGTTCAAAAAGGATATTTTTGAGAGAATTCATTTCGATGAGCGTTGCAAGGAATATGGATATGAAGATGCCCTTCTTGGTATCACCCTAGAAAAAGAAGAATGTAGTATTCTCCACATTGACAATCCACTCATTCATGCAGGGATAGATTGCAATTCAGATTTTCTAAAAAAGACAGAGGCTTCACTAAGAACACTAAAATATTTAGGCTTTCCTATGCAATTACGGGCTGGAACTTCTAGATATTATTCGATCTTTAAAAGACTTCATGCGGCATGGCTCTTACGCCTTTTATTCCGGCTTCTTAATAAAAAAATAAGAAGGAATCTTTTGGGCTCTCACCCAAAAGTATTCCTTCTCAATACATATAAACTACTTTATTACTCTCAACTCTAGAATGGTACCTCATTAGGAACTGGTGGCATATCGTCAAATCCTTGTGGAACAGATTGATTCATCTTCGAAGAAATGATATTTGCATCTTCTCCTGGTAAAGGTACAGCCTGATCGTCCTCAGGGTTCTCAAAGCGCACATATTTTCCTTTGAAACGCAGTGTCACATCCCCCACCGAACCATTACGATGCTTTGCGATGATGATTTGTGCCATACCTTTGAGGTTGCGACCATGCTCATCTGCAAAGATATGGTAGTATTCTGGACGGTGGATAAAGAGCACCATATCGGCATCTTGCTCTATGGCTCCCGATTCACGCAAATCACTCAACTGAGGGCGTTTTCCCTCAATTCCTTCACGGCCTTCAACGCCACGATTCAACTGACTCAAAGCTATAATAGGAATATTCAACTCTTTAGCCAGGCCCTTCAACGAACGGCTAATAGTACTCACCTCTTCTTGTCGAGAATTATAAGACATGCCACTTGCATTCATCAACTGCAAGTAGTCAATCATAATCATCTTTATACCATGTTCTCTCACCAAGCGGCGCGCCTTTGTTCGAAGTTCAAAAACCGAGAGGTTGGGCGTATCGTCGATATACAATTCCGCACCATCCATCAAGCGTATCTTAGAGTCCAGCTGTGGCCATTCGTATTCTTTCAACTGCCCATTACGAATTTCTTCACTAGGTATCTCACAAACATTAGCTATAAGACGATTTACAAGCTGGACGTTAGACATTTCCAAAGAAAAGAAAGCCATAGGAATATTCTGGTCTATGGCAATATTACGGGCCATACTCAAGGCGAAAGCTGTTTTACCCATCGCTGGACGTGCTGCTAAGATAATCAAGTCCGTCTTTTGCCAACCGGCAGTCATTCTATCTAGTTCATGATAGCCAGAAGGAATTCCACTCAAACCATCTTTTCGTGCTGCTGCAGCTTTCAGTTGTTCTATTGCATCTCTAATAACAGGCTCAATATTGGTGTAATCCTTTTTGACATTGGATTGTGAGAGTTCAAAAAGTTTTCCCTCAGCCTCTTGCATCAAATCGTCAACATTGGTGGTTGCGTCAAAGGCCTTCGACTGTATCCCTGATGTGTAAGTAATCAGTTCTCGCGCAAGAGCCTTTTGAGCAACAATTCGCGCGTGATACTCTATGTGCGCACTACTTGCCACCATACCACTCAACTGAGTGATATAGAAAGGTCCACCTATCTCCTCTAACTTGCCTTCCCTATTGAGTTCCTCTGTAACAGTGAGTATGTCAACGGGGCGTTCATCATGATAAAGCTGCTGAATAGCAGAATAAATCAATTGATGACGGTGTTCATAGAAAGATGTAGGACGAAGAATATCAGAAACACGAAAAAAAGCTTCTTTCTCAATCATCAAAGCACCCAAAATAGCTTGTTCAAACTTAGGTTCTTGTGGTTGCAGACGGCCAAGGTCGTCTTGCATCGGCACGACAGTTTGAGTCTTTCGTGAACGACGAGTAGTATTTGTAATGGGCATAGTCTCTACTTATTTTTGGGATGCAAAAGTAACACTATTTCTACACAATGAGAGCTAAAGCAATGAAGAATATCACTGCCGCTCATAACAACCTATGTCTGGCGCATTACCTTGCAAGCGAGGATGTCCCAAACGATCTGTAGGATAATTATTGCTTATGCCACCATCTGCGTGCCCCACAGCTTGAGACAAGCTATCGAGCTGAAAAGTAAAAATCAATTTGTCGTAATTAAAGGTAGGAGTAAAATTTTTAGCATTAGAAAAATCTTTTGGATTATCGCCTTCCCAAAAGCAATTCAAGAAATGCTCATCAGCAATTTTCTCGGTATTCAATAAACAGTTTCTAAACAAATAATTAAAGGCAATACTACTCCCTTTTTCCTGTTTCAACCCTTGTACATCATCCTTATTTCTCCCTGTCACTATTGTATTGAAAACATTCAAAGTTGTTAAAGGAATTCCATAGTTACCATCATAATTCGAGAAGCGCAGAGCTACTCCGTCACCGCCTACTAACGGATAGAACTGGGCTATCGTACAATGAATAAACTGGACATCTCCACCTTTAACACTCACACAATCACCACCTGCGTTGGTCAACTGACTATTGATAACGATCACTTTATTAGACTTCAGGGAAAGTCCATCACTAGCGACATTGTGAACTACACAGCCATTCATTGTCAGTTTCGTTTGCAAGACATTAGAACTATCACAACGAATGCCGTATTGGCCACTATGAATGTCGGTGTACATCAAACTGTTGTCATAGCTTTCAGTTGCAAAATAAACACCTCCCCACTGGTTGGGAATGCGATCATAAGGGATACCACTAAGCATATTTCCCAAACGGTCACCACGCAGTACTACATTTTGTTGAGCACTACCCTCCGATTGTAATTTTCCTCGTACGATAAGACTTGCACCTGAATGGAAATAAAGTCGCGCACCTTGAAGTAATTTTAGAGTAGCTCCCTGTTCTACGACCAAACTATCAAAAATTTGATACGGACGATTTGCTGTAAAAGTTGTATCTGAAGAAATGGTGATTCCTTTAAGGTGATAGACACCTTGTGCGTATGCTTGCAGTACTACATTCTGCACTTTTCCTCCTTCTGTTTGGAAAAATAGACGATCCCTTACGATTGCAGGCTCATCCTCATCAATTTCTGGAGTATTGAGAAAGAAGAAAACAAACATACTATCCTTCCTCGCAATCTCAAAATCGGTTCCGACACCATTGGCTAGCATTTCGCCATCAATATTAACACGGAATGGGGAATTTGCTCCCTTCTCTAACCAAGCTCGAGTAAGACGGATGGATTTATTATTGGGATTATAGACCTTGAAAGTATCCGTTTGCGTAGGAAGTCCCGCCAATATTGTATCAAGAGAAAGAGTATCTCTATTGAAACGTAGAGAAGCCGTATCAGAAACAATATATTGATCTTCATCTACGCAGCCAATGGCCACAAAAAGAAATACAAAAATGTAGAGTAACTTATTCATGATACATAAAACGAAGAAACTAACTATTTATTACATACATAATATATTATTGCCTTTATGGAAACATCAAAAAAGCTAGCAACTCGCAAACTCAACTTCTTTCAGTTATAATCAGAGGCTCTATAGAAACAAATAACACAAAACAGAGAAAAAGAATGATTACCATCACCCATAAAAAAGCGAAATATTGTCAATATTATTCTTATTTTACAGCCGCAGGGATGGCTTAAAAATCAACATCTCTACATCGGAGCGAAAATAACGCAAAATTGAACTCCCACTAAAATAGGACTATTTTCAACTTCTCAAGGACAAATTTTATTTTGTAGTATAGAAATTTGAATTACAATAAGGAAAAATTGAAATATAATAAGGTTATCAGCCGACAGCTTTATTGTATTTTCAGACAGAATAAGGATAAAAACATGTTTTATAGCACTAAACTAGCTTCAAAATTGATAAAAAACACACAAGAAGCATATTTTTTCTTACTATTCCTCTAATGTTGAGGAAACATTTTAAGAAATTCATCTCTATTTCGAAGAAACGTGATGTCAAATAAAACAACCATTTAAAATACATTTTTTCAAGTTTATCCTCTAAGAGATAAAACGACTTTTAGAAGACAACAAGAAATACGCTGTTATAGCAAAAAAGAAAGAATTTTTAGTGGAAATATATATAAAGCAGATTTCCAGTTGAATGCTCAACTAAAAATCTGCTTATATAAAAGGCTTACTTACCAGCTTCAGGGATTCGCTTCAAAAGTAAGCAAAGATGATCCCAAACCATAGGCACTGTAGGAATCAGCAAGCGTTCGTCAGGGCTATGCACACCGCGAAGAGTTGGGCCAAAGCTTATCATGTCCATGTGAGGGTATTTCACGCTGAACAGGCCACACTCCAACCCAGCATGGATTCCTAATACTTGAGGTTCTTTGTTGAAGAGCTCTTTGTAAGTTTCAACTGCCATCTTCACAAGAATACTGCTAGGATTAGTTGTCCAACCAGGATAACCGTCACCTGTTTTGATGTTCTGTGCTCCTCCCAGTTCAAAAGCAGCACGGACCATGGCACTTATATTGCGACGATTGCTCTCAATACTTGAACGCTGACTTGTGATGACTACTACAGCAGGTTCTTTCTGAGATGCAGCAAAGAAAGCCAATTCAGGATTTGATGCAATTTGCTCAGGAGTCATTAAGCGAATGCTAGCAAGATTTGAGCTCGTTTCTACAAAATTGTCAATGGTTTGGCTCATTGCTAAAACGCCATTATGCACAGCGCGTAAGGACAGTAACATCTTACGAGTTTCAGCAGGAGCCTGAGCCATTTCGGCAGGAGCTTCAGAAATGAGAGTTGCCATTATAGACTTTTCCGTCTCAGAGAATTCATTTTTTATCTCATCCTGGAATACTGCTAAATCCTCTTGTAACTGTTTGCTAAAAGAAGAGGGAACTGCGCAAAGTGCTTCAGCCTCACGTGGGATGGCATTATGAAGGCCTCCAGCTTGAATATCGACAAGGCGGAGATCCGTTTTCTCCATTTCATCGCAAAGGAAACGCAGCAACAATTTATTAGCATTGGCACGCTTCTTATTAATGTCGTCACCTGAGTGACCACCCATCAATCCCTTAACTACAACACGGAACGTATCAAAGCCTGCAGGGAGAGATTCTTTAGTGAAGGGGAACGCCGCAATCGTATTGGCACCACCAGCACAACTCACAAAGATTTGTCCTTCGTCCTCAGAGTCAAGATTGATAAGGTAGTCGCCCTCCATAAAGTCGGACTTCATACCAAAAGCACCAGAAAGACCCGTTTCTTCATCGCGCGTAAAAATACACTGGATAGGACCATGCTCTATATCTGAGGATTGTAGTAGCGCCATTTCCATAGCAACGCCAATACCATCATCTGCACCCAGTGTGGTTCCTTTAGCTTTTAGCCATTCTCCATCAACATAAGTTTGAATAGCGTCTTTCTTAAAGTCGAAATCCACATCTGCATTTTTCTCACAAACCATATCCATATGGCTTTGCAGCACAACAGTTGCACGGTTCTCATACCCAGGAGTGGCTGGCTTAAAGATAGAAACATTTCCTGTCTCATCTATTTTTGTTTTTAAGCCTAATTCCTTACCAAAATTCAAAAGGAACTCAGCCATTTTTTCTTCGTGCTTAGAAGGTCGAGGAACTCTATTTACCATCGCAAAGCAATCAAAGACCTCTCTCGGTTGTAAATCTTTATTTTCCATAAGTTGTTTTTATAAATTGAGTATAATGCAAATTTAGGAACAATTTCAAATGTTCAAGACTTCAGACAAAGAGAAATGATAAAAAAACATTAAATATTAGAGATTATAACACTTTTAGCGTAACTTTGCGCCCTAAATAAAAAGAATATCAGATGATAAAAACACTATTGATATTGATATTGATAGTAGCCGTTAGTTTCTTACTTCTTGGTGTTAGATTATTACTCGGTAAGCAATTCATACACACACATATAGAAGGAAATAAAGCGATGAACGATCAAGGTATCACTTGCTATCGTGATATGGAAAAGAAAGAGCGTAGTCATAACCGATTCGCAGTGTCAGAGAAATCAAAATAATAACAGCAATGAAATATACAACTCTAATGTTGGCTGCTCTCACCTTAGTTGCAACCAGCTGTAACAACAAAAACAAAAGTACCCAGCCCAAAGAGAATGGTCTGGCAAAGGTTTCTACTCAAGAAACAAAAGGAGGCAACATTGCCTATGTAGAATTGGATAGCTTTGCTACGAAATACCAATACTGCATCGATCAAACGGAAGCCCTAAAGCAAAAGCAAGCTTCCTACCAGCAGAAACTTCAGTCTGAAGAAAACGCACTTACAAATTTAGCCTCTACAGTTCAACGTAATGCACAGAAAGGTGTATACAAGAGCGAAGATGAATATAAGCGTGCAATGGCTAGCGGTCAGCAGAAACAACAAACGTATATGCAGCATCAACAGCAATACTCTGCAGAAATGGAAAAAGCTACGAATGCATACTACGAAGAATTCCACCGTCGCGTAAAAGATTACTTGAAAGAATATAACAAAGATGGTCGCTATGCTATGATTCTTACAAATAGTGCAGCAACTGTCAATGTTCTTTATGCTGAGCCTTCGCTGAATATTACAGATGAAGTTATTGAAGGTCTTAACAAGCAATATAAGAAGTAATTATAAAAGCCACGTTATCACATCCCGATAAGTGGGTATAAACAGAAAAGGCGCACATAAGAAGAATGTGCGCCTTTTCTGTTTATGTGTTCTCAACCTTTATGTAATAAATCTGGACGAAGTTTAAGCGTTCGTTCATAACTCTGCTGTATCTCCCATTCCTTAATCTTAGCATCATTACCACTCAATAGAATGTCAGGAACTTCCCAACCTTTATAGTTACTTGGGCGCGTGTAGACGGGAGCAGAGAGAAGATTGTCTTGAAAAGAATCGCTCAATGCACTTTGTTCGTCTGAGATACTCCCAGGGATGAGACGTACTACAGAATCTATAATTGCAGCTGCAGCTATCTCTCCACCTGTTAATACGTAATCTCCAATGGAAATTTCTTTTGTAATAAGGTGTTCGCGAATACGATGGTCTATACCCTTATAATGTCCGCATAATACTATGAGATTCTGATGAAGGCTAAGTTTATTAGCCATGGGCTGGTCAAAAGTTTCACCATCGGGCGTAGTAAAAATAACCTCATCGTAATCGCGTTCTTTTTTCAGCGCAGAAATACAATCATCAATAGGCTGACACTGCATTACCATGCCGGCAAATCCACCATAAGGATAATCATCTACACGGCGATGTTTATCCTTTGTATAATCACGCAAATCATGAATGCAAATCTCAGCTAAGCCTTTCTTCTGTGCGCGAGCTAAGATAGAAGTATTAACAAATCCCGTCAGCATCTCAGGCAATACCGTAATAATATCTATACGCATCTTCCTGTTCTTAATTATTTTACATGCAAAAGTAGTTCTTTTTTCCTAGTTTTCCGTATTTTTGCCTTTGTTATGAGTGAAGAAGAAAGAATTGCTTTTCTCCGTAAGGAACTGCATCGGCATAATTATTTATACTACGTCAAGAATTCTCCAGAAATTGGCGATGAGACATTCGATCGCTTAATGCACGAACTTCAAGGATTAGAAGCTCGGCATCCAGACATGTTTGATATCAACTCCCCTACTCAACGCGTAGGCTCTGATTTAAACCATGATTTTAAGCAGGTGATTCATCGTTACCCTATGCTTTCTCTAGGAAACACCTACAATCGCGGAGAAGTAGCAGACTTTTATAACAGAGTAAGCACGAACCTCAATGGGGAGCCTTTTGAAATCTGTTGTGAACTAAAATTCGACGGACTTAGTATTTCTTTATGGTATGAAAAAGGAGAACTGATCCGAGCTGTTACTCGAGGCGATGGAATTCAAGGAGATGATGTCACTGACAACGTACGAACAATCCAAAGTATTCCACTTCGACTTCCCAATCATTTAAACTATCCCGAAGAATTTGAAATTAGGGGAGAAGTTCTCATGCCTTGGAAGAGTTTTGAAGCACTTAATGAAGAGCGTGCAAAAAATGAAGAGCCACTTTTCGCTAATCCACGTAATGCTGCATCAGGAACACTTAAAAGTAAGAACTCTAAAACTGTAGCCAAGCGCAAGCTTGACGCCTACCTGTATTATCTATTAGGCCCAGAAATTTCCCAAACAAGCCATTATGCCAATATGAAAATGGCTGCAGGATGGGGTTTTAAGGTATCAGAGCATACAAAACTAGTACATTCTTTGGAAGACATCTATGATTTTATAGACTATTGGGATATTGAACGCAAGAATCTCCCAGTAGCAACGGATGGTATAGTTCTAAAAGTAGACTCTCTAAAACAACAACAGCAATTAGGCTTTACAGCTAAAACACCAAGATGGGCAATCGCCTATAAGTTTCGAGCAGAAAGAGAACGTACAAAACTCAAAGAAGTAACCTACCAAGTAGGTCGGACAGGAGCTGTAACTCCTGTGGCTGTTATGGAACCTGTCCAATTAGCAGGAACTATAGTTAAAAGAGCGTCTCTTCATAACGCAGATATAATATCTAAACTTGATTTACACCTTGGTGACTATGTGTATGTAGAAAAAGCTGGCGAAATTATCCCTCAGATTGTTGATGTGGATAAATCTGCACGCACTTCAGACCTTGGACAAAAAGTCTATTTTGCAACCACCTGCCCCGAATGTGGTACACCACTCGTTCGGTACGAAGGTGAGGCCGCTCACTATTGCCCTAACGATACAGCTTGTCCTCCGCAACTAAAAGGTAAGATTGAGCATTATATAAGTCGCGATGCGATGAATATAGATTCATTGGGACCGGAAACTATTGACGATTATTTTGAACGCGGTCTTATTAGGACTGTGGCAGATTTATATAAACTCACGATTACAGACCTAGCAGGAGCTGATAAAAGTCGACTTATTTCCGCACAAAAAATTGTTGGGGCTATTGAGAAAAGCAAACAACAACCTTTTGAGCGAGTACTCTTTGCTTTAGGCATTCGTTTTGTCGGGAAAGTAATTGCTCAAACTATTGCTCGTCACTTTGGTAATATTGAGACAATTGAATCTTCCACATTGGAGGATATGCTACAAGTAGAAGGTATAGGCCCTGTTATTGCTCAAAGTGTTGTTGCATGGTTTAAGGAGCCGCGCAACAAAGACATAGTAGAAGAACTCAAAAAACATGGAGTTCAAACGGCTATTAAGAAAGCAGAATTGTTAGGCGAAGAACTTAAAGACAAATCTGTCGTAATTAGTGGGACGTTTAGCAAACATTCCAGGGAAGAATATAAAACAATCATCGAAAATCACGGCGGTAAAAACGCCAGCAGCATCTCAAAAAATACATCTTTCGTACTAATGGGAGAGAAAATGGGAATCAGTAAACGCCAGAAGGCAGAAACTCTTAATATACCACTAATTACAGAAGAAGAATTTTTAGAAATCATTGGAGAAAAGCCTTAAAGCGCGTTGTACATACCACAATTTACAAACATATAAATTCATTGAAAGAGTCATATTATGAGACATAATCCTTTCCGCGGCTTTGGCATTGCCGTAGCTACACCATTCGACAAAGAAGGCCATGTTGAGTTGAACACCCTTCGCACTTTAGTACGTGACCAGCTTGTAGCAGGTGCAGACTTCCTCTGCGTATTAGGAACAACTGCAGAGACACCGACTCTTAGTGATGCAGAAAAAATAGCTATTAGAGAAACACTAATAGAAACTGCCGGAAAAGATGTGCCTCTTCTCCTTGGGTGTGGCAGCAATAATACTTCAGACGTCTGCCACTTCCTAAAAACGGAAGATCTTTCTGGATTTGATGGTGTTCTTGTTGTCTGCCCATTCTATAATAAACCAACACAAGAAGGACTGTATCAGCATTTCAAAGCTATAAGTGAAGCAAGCCCACTTCCCATTGTTCTTTACAATGTTCCAGGTAGAACTGGAGTTAATCTTACTGCGCAAACAACACTTCGCATTGCACAAGATTGTAAAAATGTTGTGGCCATAAAAGAAGCAAGCGGAAAGATTGAACAAATTGAAGATATCGTTGACAATGCACCAGAAGGATTTGATGTAATAAGTGGAGATGATTCTATAACATTCGAGCTAATGACTATTGGAGCAAAAGGTGTCATCTCTGTTATAGGCAATGCCTACCCCCAAGACTTTGGCAATATGATTCATTACGCACAAAAAGAAGAATATACAGAAGCTCTAAAACTCCACCGTAGTTTCAATGGACTTTATAAACTAATGAGTATAAATGGTAATCCTTCTGGAATCAAATGCCTCCTTAACATTCTAGGTAAGGCTGAAAATATACTTCGTCTACCACTTGTCCCTGTAACTGAAGAGATAGAAAAACGTATAAAACTTTTTACTGAAAATTTCAAAACCGAATAGCGTCAAGACAAAGAATAAAAATAAATAAGAAAAAGGTCTTTACTCGTCTCATCTTATTTTACATATATTATAAGTGCTTCCAAAGGTGTATAAGCCTCTTCGGGAGCCTTTTTTAACTTAGCAATATCCAGCACCGTAATACCCATATTCTCTCCTATCTCAACCGCTAACTACCCTCTCAATTTCATAGAGAAATAAGATAGAGAAAATTATCGACTTTAACAAATTAAAATATTCTCAGTAAGACCTTGATAATGAAATATAGGATAATAAAAAAGCTACCCTCTTTGAGGGTAGCTTTTAGAATTAAAAATCTTATTTATGCTTCTGCAGGAGCTTCAGTAGCCTCAGCTACTGTATCTTCTTCAGCAGACTCAGCTGTTGCGGCAGCTTCGGCAGCAGCCTTAGCAGCTGCTTCAGCAGCCTTCTTTTCAGCTACTTTTTCAGCGATTTTCTCATTTACTTTCTTTTCAGCTTCTAAGCGTGCAGCAACTGCAGCTTTCTTCTCTGCTGCAGTCTTGGTATTATCAGCTTCAGCCTTTTTTACCTTAGCATCCTTCCAAGCCTCAAACTTAGCCTTGGCAGCAGCTTCATCAAAAGCTCCTTTGCGTACACCAACATTGAGGTGCTTCATCAACATAACACCTTCTGCACTAAGAATATGACGAACTGTATCAGAAGGTTGCGCACCGCATTCTACCCAATGAAGGGCACGTTCAAAATTCAAATCTACCGTGGCAGGATTGGTATTAGGGTTGAAAGTACCAATCTTTTCGATAAACTTACCATCACGTGGTGCTCTTACGTCTGCAGCTACAATGCTATAAAAAGCATAGCCCTTACGGCCGTGGCGCTGCAATCTAATTCTTGTTGCCATTTTTAATAAATATTTTATTAGGTTTGAATTATATGCCATTAACTCGTAATAGCGAGCGCAAAGTTAATTCTTTTTCCTTATATAACAATACCTTTGCTGAACATTTTAACTTCCCATGCCACGACTATATTCTTTTGCGAGTCCACCTTCGCTCGTCTCTCGATAAACAGAAGGAAGATCATGCCCCGTTTCTTTCATCACTTCAACGCATTTGTCATAACTAATACGATGAATGCCTTCTGCAAAAGTAGAATATATATTAGCATCTAATGCTCGTGCTGCTGCATGAGCATTTCTCTCAATACAAGGAATCTGCACTAATCCACAGATAGGATCACATGTCATACCCAAATGATGTTCTAATCCCATTTCTGCGCTATATTCTATGCTAGCCAGACTTCCACCGAAAATATAATTAGCTGCAGCTGCCGCCATAGCACAGGCTACTCCCACTTCTGCTTGACAGCCACATTCTGCTCCACTAATACTTGCTAGGCTCTTTGCCACATTACCTACTAATCCTGCAATGGCTAAGGCATGAAGAATGCGTTGCTCTGGGAATTTACGGGATTTAGCAATATGATACAATACTGCAGGAACAACACCGCAGCTACCACAAGTAGGAGCCGTTACAATCTCTCCACCACTTGCATTCTCTTCACTCACTGCCAATGCATAAGCAAAGACAAGGCCGCGTGTTTGCAAGCTAGTGCCATACCCCATTGCTTTAATAAAATAATCGGGGGCCTTACGACGCAATTTCAACACACCTGGAAGAACACCTTCATGAACTAATCCTCGCTCTACTGATGCTTCCATTGTTTTCCAAACTTTATCAAGATAGCTCCAAATCTGCGGACCTTCACAATGCTCTACATACTCCCAATAAGATTTGCCTCGCTGTTCACACCAGTGTTTAATATCACCAAGATGATTAAGTTCGTAAACATCTGGTGTTTCTAAAGCATCACTATCTTCTTCAGCCAGAGCCCCTCCTCCAATACTATAAACTGTCCATGGATCACCAAATTCAGCCAAAGCACCAGCACATTCAAACATCATTCCGTTTGGATGAAACTTTGGCATAATATCAGCTCTCCAAATAATCTCACAGGTATCACCAAAAACCTGTTGAATAGCATAATCTGTTAAATGGCCACGCCCTGTTGCCGCAAGTGAACCGTATAAAGTGACACGAAACCTTTGTGCCTCTGGATGCAAAGATAAATACTTTTCAGCTGCAAATCTGGGCCCCATAGTATGCGAAGATGAAGGTCCCTGCCCTGTTCTAAAGAGTTCTCTTAGACTTTTCATGATTCTTTCTCTTTGATAATCCCTTTTCTGTAAGCTATTAGCAATTTTTCGAGGTCAACAATTTGTCCTCTCAGTTCTTCTCCTTTATCTGTATCACTTACCATTTCTCTACGTCCCATCATCTCAACGATTTGAGTGGTACTCTTTATGTCTGTACCATTAGCTATTGCATCTTCGGTACTCTTGAATGGAGCATGTTGAACTAATTGAAAGCCGCGACTATGATATACAAGCGTATAACCAGCAATACCTGTCGTATGATGATAAGCTTTAGCAAAACCACCATCTATTACCATCAAACGACCATCTGCTTTAATTGGATTCTCTCCAGAACCAACTTTCACGGGGACGTGTCCGTTTATAATATGTCGATGCTTTCCTATTACACCAAAAGCATCCATTAATTTATCACAAACATCTGCTTGTTCTCTAAGACGATAATAAAAACCTTTTTCTTCTTCATGCGTTTCTTTCTCAGCAACAAAATAGCGTTCAAAAGTTGCCATCTTTGACTTATCAAATAGAGGACTATTGGGACCACACCATAAATACCAAAAATAATCACAGGCTTGTTCCCGCTCTGCTGAATCAAGTCCATCATCAAAAGCCGCACGAATTTCTTGTTCAACACGGGTCATCAATTCTTTTCCACTTACTTTAGTCCCACAGACATTTACTTTCCGTAGAGAACCGTCAGAATTAAGTGGCACAGAAGCGTGGAATAGTAGATTAGAATTATAGGTCCCACACATAGAACCATGAGACAAAAGACATTGAACATGACGCTGGAGTTTATCACTAATAATAAAACTATGGACAAGACGCTCAACAACTCTACGTTCTTCTTCCGTAAGCATAAAAGGATTAGACTCATCCAATGTTGGAAAAACAGAATCTAATAAATCATAGCTCTTACCATAAAGCGAGATTGTCGTATCATGAATCTTCGCCAAAACTCCACGATCTTTCATATCCCAGTCAGGATACTTCTCATATAACTGACCTTCTAATTTAAACTGGATAATGGCTATTGCCTTATGCATCTGAGCTAAAAGATGAACCTCTTTCTCACTCAAATTTCTTCCTGTATCTTCTAATTTAGGAATAAAAATCTCACATGGATCCTCAGCATAAGTCTCCATAGCAAAAGTAGAAAGTGGCAAAAGATTTATAGCATATCCTTCTTCTAACGTTTGCATATTTGCATAACGCAAAGACAAGCGTAACACACTAGCCACACATACAGGATTTCCGGCAGCTGCTCCCATCCATAGAATATCATGATTCCCCCATTGTATATCCCAATGATGATAAGTTTCTAATGTATTCAATATTAAATGAGCACCTGGGCCTCTATCAAAAATATCACCCAATAAATGCAATTGGTCTACAGCCATACGCTGAATAAGGTAACAAAGAGCAATGATAAATTGATCGGCTCGTTTTGTACCAATAATCGTCTGAATAATAACATTTACATACGCTTCCTTATTATGATCTTCGGTTGATTCGTGCAAGAGTTCTTCTATTATATATGTAAATTCTGAAGGCAAACTTTTTCGTACCTTTGAACGTGTATATTTCGAAGAAACTCGACGGCATACAGCTATCAATTGGTTAAGCGTCGTCTGATAATAATCTTTTATATTCTTATCTGTTTGCTTTACTAATTCCAATTTTTGTTCAGGATAATAAATCAAAGTACACAAGTCTGTCATATCTTTATCTCTCAATGAATTAGAAAACAGTTCTTGAACTTTTCTTTTAATATTACCTGAAGCGTTACGAAGAACATGCTGAAATGCTTCGTTCTCGCCATGGAGATCTGCCATAAAATGCTCGGTAGGCTTTGGCAGATGTAATATAGCCTCTAGGTTTATAATTTCTGTTGTAACACTTGATATTGTAGGAAAATCTCGTGCCAGGAGGCGCAAGTATCGTTCACAATCTAATACACTTTTTAAATTCGGATGCGTCATAGTTATTTTATTATATGCAAAAATAAGTATTTTCTTTCAACGGCATAGCAAGAAGAGAAATTGAAGCACTTTGAAAAGTAAATGAAAATCTTCTTTAATTAGACATTAATAACTAAGCCCTCATTTGCCAATATTGTTCGCGGAAAAACTTGTTGAGCTTCTTGTAATAGAATCGACTCATTTTCATATCTAGCAGAGAAATGTCCTATCATTAACTTCCTAACTTTTGCAGATTTAGCCAACATAGCTGCTTGACGTGCAGTGGTATGCATCACTTCTTGAGCGCGTACAACATTCTCTTCACAAAAGGTTGCTTCATGGTATAATAAATCTATTCCAGTTAACACCCCAGCCAAATTAGGAAGGTAGCATGTATCAGAGCAATAAGCATAACTTCTAGGAATTTCTCCAGGAAACGTTAATCTCGAATTGTCTACACATTCACCATCTGGCAGAATCCAATTTGCTCCTTCTTTTATACTATTTATTGCATAATTAGGGATTTGATAAAAATCAATCATATCTCTACGGATATGTGGCAAAACTCGTTTTTCTTTGAAAAGATAACCACAACATAGAACTCGATGGGATAAAGGAATAGTATACACTTCCACACTTCGATCCTCATAAATCAATTCATTCTTTTTAGAGTTAACACAATGAATATTTACAGGAAAACTTATACTCCTTTGATAGAAATCTAATTGTGGTTGTAAAAATTCTTTTAAATCTTGTGGCCCATATATGTGAATAGGAGCTGTCCGCCCCAACATAGAAAAAGTCTGTATAAGCCCCATAAGTCCAAGACAATGATCGCCATGAGTATGAGAAATAAAAATCGTATTAAGATGAGAGAATTTCAACCGAGTCTTCCGAAATTGAAGTTGTGTCCCTTCTCCACAATCTATCATAAAAAGTTTTTCTCGCAAGTTTATTACTTGAGAACTAGGGTGATGCCTCAATGTTGGCAAAGCACTACCACATCCTAATATATGAATTTCAAATTTTTCCATTCGCTTCCTCTCCGTAATAGGGTGCGAAATTAACTTGAATATTTGTATAAAAGAAACATTTTTATACAAACAATGCAAGTCCACAAACAAAGACTCTTCTAAGTTGATTGGCTTATTACCAGGGAAATTCATAATTTTGCGAACAAAAGATTATAAATGATGCATAGTAAAAAAGAAAAACTAGAAGCCTTTGGGCGTCTGCTTGATGTAATGGATACACTCAGAGAAAAGTGTCCTTGGGATCGAAAACAAACGTATGAAAGTTTGCGCTCTAATACCATTGAGGAGACGTATGAATTGTGTGATGCTCTTTTACATAGAGATGATAAAAATATTTGTAAAGAACTTGGAGATGTTCTGCTACACATTGTCTTTTATGCTAAAATAGGAAGCGAAGAGGGGGCTTTCGACATAGCTGATGTTTGTAATCAACTTTGCGATAAACTTATCTTCCGACATCCTCACGTATACCCACCGCAGGGAGGAGATAAGGCAGATATAAGCACAGCAGAGGGAGTCACAGAACAATGGGAGCAATTAAAGACAATGGAGAAAGATGGAAATAAGACTGTTTTAAGTGGCATTCCGAAAGCATTACCTTCTCTTATAAAAGCTTATAGGATTCAAGACAAAGCACGTGGGATAGGTTTTGATTGGGAAAAGCGTTCACAAGTTTGGGATAAAGTGAAAGAAGAAATCCATGAGTTTGAATCCGAGATAGAAAACAAAGACAAAGAAAAAGCAACGCGAGAGTTTGGGGACATTTTATTTAGCCTTATCAATGCTGCGCGACTCTATCACATCAATCCAGATAACGCGCTAGAGTACACAAATCAGAAATTCACACAAAGATTTAACTACCTAGAAGAACAAACTCTTAAAAAAGGGATTCAACTCAAAGAACTTACCCTTAGTCAAATGAACAGTATTTGGGAGGAGGCCAAACAAAGAGAGTAGCATCTTTTCAATAATAAAAACGGCCATAAAGCACCGTTTTCAACTTATTTTGTACTTTTCCTCATTATTCTATTCCTAAATTTTATAAGTTTTGCTATTTAACAATAAGTTCGTATTTTTGTCCACACATATAATGATATATAAATCTCTCTTTACATGAAAAGACTTTTAGCCTTGATAACGGGCATTTTGCTTTTTGCAACTATCTTGAAGGGGCAATCCCCTGTAAAACCTTTTGTTATACCAGAATTAACAGAGTGGACCGCAAGCCAAGGAACTTCAACACTGAGCGGTAGAGTGATTGTACGCTCTAGCCAACTAGCATCAACAGCTAGACTATTAGTTGAACAATACAAATTACTTACAGGCAAACAACTTATACTAACCAAAGGCAAACAAAAAAATGGAGATATAATTCTTGAAGTTATTGACGACAAAACTTTAGGAGATGAAGGATATAAATTAAATATCAGCAACACTATATGCATATCGGCAAGCTCAAATACTGGTCTTTTTTGGGGAACACAAACACTCCTTCAAATGATAAACCAAGATGGACTATTACAGAGAGGAACAGCTCGAGATATACCGCAATATAAATTGCGCGGACTTATGATTGATGTTGCTCGCAAGTTTGTTCCTATTGATTATCTACGCAATTTAGTCAAAATAATGTCCTACTATAAGATGAATACGCTTCAAATTCATCTTAATGATAATGGGTTTCGTCAGTATTTTGAAAATGACTGGAATAAAACCCCTGCTGCATTTCGACTTGAATGTGAAACATATCCGGGTCTCACAGCTAAAGATGGAAGCTACACCAAGCAAGAATTCCGTGATTTACAGAAACTTGCTGAAAAATATCATATTGAAATCATCCCAGAAATCGATGCTCCTGCACATGCTTTAGCTTTTACTCATTATCGTCCTGAAATTGCATCAGAAAATTATGGAAAAGATCATCTAGATCTTTTTAATCCTAAAACATACACGTTTCTTGATGCACTCTACAAAGAATACCTCGAGGGAAAAGACCCTGTGTTCCGAGGACCGCGCGTAAATATAGGAACAGACGAATATAGTAATGCAGACAAAAAGGTCGTAGAAAAATTTCGCGCTTTTACAGATCATTATCTTGCTCTTATTGAGAAATATAACAAACAGCCAATGCTGTGGGGAGCTCTTACTCATGCAAATGGAGAAACTAAAGTCAGAAGTAAAGGTGTCTTAATGAATATTTGGTATAATGGTTATGCTGATCCCACTGAAATGAAGAAACAAGGTTATGAATTAGTTTCTATTCCCGATGGCTATGTATATATTGTACCTGCTGCTGGATATTATTATGATTATCTTAACTGCCAGTTTTTGTACAATAATTGGACTCCAGCCCAAATTGGTAATAAGAAGTTTAAAGAGCAGGATCCCGCCATTAGAGGAGGTATGTTTGCAATATGGAATGATCACTATGGTAATGGAATTTCGACAAAGGATATCCATGACCGCCTTTACCCTGCTTTGCAAACTCTATCCGTGAAATGCTGGACTGGTCAAAAAACTACTTTTTCTTATGCTAGTTTTGATTCTTTACGTACGCAACTATCGGAAGCACCTGGTGTCAATGAGCTAGGACGTTTACCTCAGGAAATTTTAAAACTTAACAGTATTTATCCTAATACATCTTTAGCCTTGCCCGTGATTGAGGCAGGATATGGAAATACTGTTGCTTTAGACATTGATTGTTGTAAAGAAGATAACGGAACAATACTTACTCAGAGCCATAACTCAATATTTTACTTGGCAGATCCTAAAGAGGGAAAGTTAGGTTTCTCACGTGATGGATACCTCAATTGCTTTAACTATCGTTTGCCCACACAAGGAAAAGTGAACATTCGTATCGTTATGACAAATCGAGAAACACAATTATATATTGATGGTAAACACAAAGAGACTCTTGGCGCACAAAAGGTTTGGGCTATATATCCAGAAAATAAGCTCAATACCATGCCAGATGCAAAATTCATTCCCACCGTGTATGCTCCCGTTGAAAAGAATGCTCTATACTATCAACGTACACTTTTCTTTCCTCTCCAAAAGACTGGAAATTTCAAGAGTAAAGTAAGTAATCTCACAATATCTGTAACACATTAAAAAAAGAATATGCAAGCTGAAGAATTAGAAGAAATCAAACAGGAAAATAGAGGTGGAATAAAACTCGAAGAGTTAAGTCTCCTTTTTTTATCTCATTGGTATTGGTTTGTATTTGCCGTACTTGTGAGTTTAAGTGTTGCTGTATATAAAATTATGACGACACCTCCCATTTACACTCGTAATACATCTCTCTTAATCAAGGATGATAAAAACACAAAATATTCCACAGTTAAGGATTTCCAGTATTTAGGGATTGGGGCAGCAAACACTAATATTCGAAATGAAATTCAAACAATCAGTGCATCCGAAAACATGGTAGAGGTTGTTAGACGCCTTCATTTGGATTTGCAGATGACTGTACCTCAACGTTTGCGTGAACGTCCTCTGTATAACGATGCTCCTGTGATGTTACATTTCTCTAATCTATCCGAACTAGAGACCTTTACGTTCAAATTAAAAATTGTAGATAAGAATCATGTAAAACTTTACGATTTCAACCAAGGCAACGACATTACAGCTCTTATTGGAACTACCTTTAAGAGTCCTTATGGCACTTTACAAATTGAACTTACCCCATCTTTTTCTAACCAATGGATTGGACAAGAAATTACTGTACATAAGTACAATGTAAAGTCCGTTGGAGCAATATATTCTAGCAGATTATCTGTAGGCCAGAGCGATGAGGAATCTTCTATCATTGATCTTTCACTAAACGACGAGAACCCTGAAAGGGCTGAAGATATTCTCCGTTCTCTCATCAGTGTATACAATGATAACTGGATGAAAGATAAAAATCGTATGGCTGAATCAACCAATGAGTTTATAAACGAGCGGCTTAGCAATCTAACAAAAGAACTAGGAAATGTTGATTCAGACATTGCAAGCATTCGAAGCCGTAATCTAACCCCCGACGTTCAAGCTTCAGCCACTATGTATATGTCTCAGTCTGATGACAATTATAAGCATACGCTCGAATTACAGAATCAGCTGAGTATGACTCAATTCTTGGAACAATCGCTACGTAATAATAGTTCCAAGCAGCAATTACTCCCTCTTAATACAGTAGGCAATGCAAACATCGAATCTCAGATTGAAGCATACAATACGCTACTCTTAACGCGCAATGATATAGCAGCTAATAGTAACGAGCAAAATCCAGAAGTAAAAAAGAGTGATGTAAAATTGATGCAACTAAAAACTGCTATTCTTCGCTCTGTTCAAAATACAATAGCACAAATCAAGTCACAGATTGCAAACTATCAACGCTCTGAAGCAGAAACCAACAATAAAATTGCACTCAATCCTAAACTTGAGAAAGACCTGCAAAGCGTTAAGCGTCAGCAGGATGTTAAGCAAAGTCTTTACATTTATTTACTTCAGAAACGAGAAGAGAATGAACTCTCAAAAACCTACACAGCGTGGAATACCCGCATTATCCAACCCCCCTTTGGTAGCAATGCGCCCACATCTCCGCAGAGAAGTCGCATTCTATTGATCGCTCTATTTATCGGTTTAGTTATCCCAGGTTTCCTACTATGGCTACGCGAATACCTAAATCAGACAGTCCGTGGGCGCAAGGATATTGACTTTCTCAATATTCCGTTCATTGGAGAGATTCCCAATTTGGATATTCGCAACCATTGGTGGCAAAAGACACAACACAAGCAGCGTGAAATTGTCATTGAGCAAGGAAATCGTAATATGGTAAACGAGTCTTTCCGCATTGTAAGAACTAAATTGCATTACTTCTTAGGAGCTATCACAAACAAAACTGATGGCACAATAAGTAAGAAGCCACAAGTAATTATGGTGACAAGCTTCAATCAAGGTTCCGGTAAGACTTTTATTACAGCCAATCTTGCTAAAACCATTTCACTCAATCATCATCGCGTTCTTGTCGTAGATATGGATATTCGTCGGTGTTCCTTGTCTCAGATGCTTCCACAACGCACAAAGAGTGGGGTCAGTGCATATCTTAGTGGCATCACTGACAATATAGACGATCTCATCATTAAAGATGCCTTTGGCAAAAATGTTGATGTTCTACCATCTGGCATTGTTCCTCCTAATCCTACTGAGCTTCTGCAGTCTAGCCGATTAACAGCGCTCATGAAAGAAATGAGAGAGATATATGACTACATCTATCTTGATTGTCCACCTATTGAAATTGTTGCCGACACATCCATTATAAAGCCTCATTGTGATGCAACTCTTTTTGTTGTCCGCGTTGGTGTCATGGATCGCCGTCTTATTCCAGAAATTGAAAAATTATATAAGGAGAATAGCTATAATAACATGGCAATTATCCTTAATGGTTCTAACTACATTAGCGGTAAATACGGAAGTTATCGTTATGGCAACTCTTACGGCTATGGCGGTTATGGCTATGGATCTTATGGGCACTACGGACAAACTAGCGATGAATAAATATTCACATCTCACTGTGGTCTTTGTAACCTCTCATAGCTAGAGATACGCTCACTTTCCCTCAAACAATTCTCTAAATGTTTAAAATTAAGCATTTAGAGAATTGTTATCTCATCATATGTACATAGAAATAAAAAACTCAACATCATTGATATAGTTATGTAAACTATTAAAACCTAAAAATACCACATTCTTTTGAGATCTAACAGTAATTATTCTCTTGGTCTAAGAAGATCAGCTTTTGTAACAATCAAAATTATGAGTATAGAAATATGCTAATTACAAGTTTAGAAAAATAATATCAGAAGGATATCTAAATACCATTAATCGCAAAATAAATAAATATCCATCCAAGCACACCATTCATGTACTCAGTTCTCATACAAAAGGTCATAAAATGAGTAACACAACAGAAAATAGCCTTATTCTGCTCTATAATACAATAAGGCTATTTGCGAAAACTATTATTGTGTTATTAAATTATCTTATAGCACTTTTAATTCCACAATAATCTCGGTATTATATAATAAAAATAAAATTCACAATTAAACTTTTTAAAACGAGAAAGATGGTGGTTTCTATATAAACATAAGAAACTCTTTTTGATAACTACTATTATTCGAAGTTTCCTTTCTCAAAAGTAGAAAAAAGAATACATTCACTCTCAGAAAAAAGGATCAACATTCATACTATAACTAGACAATAAAGGAATAAGAAAGCAACTATAAGGGATTATCTTCCAAAAGGATATGATTCATAAAGACAAGAGTTTTTAAAGGCTTCTTTAGCTACTAGACAAGGACATATATAAAGATTTAATACTTCTAATTTATTGCAAATCTCATATTTAGTGGTTATCTTTGCCTACGAAACTCTAAATTTAGAATTCTGTCGTATATAGGCATGAGCCGAATAAAATCTCAACAATGACCCTAGAAGAGGAAAAAGCAATTAAAGATTTTAAATCGCGCATCCGTCATTTGCTCTTAGAATTTAAGCAATTGAAGGAGGACAGCATGCATTTACACGAAGAGGTCAAGCAACTCAAAGATTCACTCGAAATAGCAACTGCCGCACAAAAGAAATCAGAAGATAATTACGAAGCTTTAAAGACGGCAAGAATTATAAATATAAGCAACGAGGATTTGGCTCAATCTAAGAGACGTATTGACAAGCTAGTGCATAAAGTAGATAAATGCATTGCAATGCTAAACATATAACCCAGTAAAAGGTTTGCTTATAATAATGAATGAAGTAAGTGATAAGCTAACTATTAGGATACTGATTGGGCGTCAAGAACACGAAATCAATATAAGGCGTCAGGATGAAGAAGTATTCCGAAAAGCTGCAAAAATAATTACTGAACAATTAGGTCGTTATGAACAAAAGTTTAGAGGACAGAGTTATGAGACATACCTCTCTATAACACTGCTCGATTTTGTAGTTCATTCCATTAGACATCAAAAGGATATGGATTTTGTACTGGATAGCATAAAAGATATATCAAAAGAAATTGATGAAGAACTAGACAGCATAAAAGAGAAAGAACATCTCTGAGATTTCTCCACCAAGATAGAAATTAAATATTCGGAATATCTCAAAATAGATAACAGAAAGTAAAACAAATAGAATAAAACCAAATATCAAAACTTTTTATGAATATTATCATACCATTGGTAGGCTTACTCATAGGTGTCTCTATTGGATACGGATTATTCCGCTATGTGATAAACGGAATGTACAAGACACGTCTAGAGGAAGCAGAACACGAAGCAGAAGTAGTTAAAGAAAAGAAGCTTCTTGAAGTTAAAGAAAAATTCTTAAACAAAAAGTCTGAACTCGAAAAAGAAGTGCAGCAGCGCAACTCTAAAATTCAGCAAGTTGAGAACAAACTAAAACAAAGAGAACTCGGCCTCAACCAGCGTCAAGAAGAGATCAATCGCAAGAAAAAAGAGCTGGATGATTCTAAAGAAAAACTAGAAAGCCAACAGAAAGCTTTAGTCAATCGTGAAATTGAGCTTGACCGTATGCACAAGCAAGAACAGCTTAAATTGGAAGAGCTCAGTGGACTAAGTGCTGAAGAAGCCAAATCACGCCTTGTTGAGTCGTTAAAAGATGAGGCTCGTACAAATGCCCAGCAATATATCAATGACATCATGGACGATGCCAAGTTGACGGCTAATAAAGAAGCGAAAAGGATTGTCATCCAGACGATTCAACGTGTCGCTACAGAAACGGCTATTGAAAATAGTGTCACAGTGTTCCATATTGATAATGATGAAGTCAAGGGTCGAATCATTGGCCGAGAAGGTCGCAATATCAGAGCTTTAGAAGCTGCTACTGGCGTTGAAATCGTTGTTGATGATACTCCTGAAGCCATTGTGATTAGCGCTTTCGATCCTGTTCGTCGAGAAGTATGCCGATTAGCTCTGCACCAACTCATTTCTGACGGGCGTATTCACCCTGCACGTATTGAAGAAGTTGTGGCAAAAGTGAAGAAACAAGTAGAAGAAGAAGTCATTGAAACAGGTAAACGTACTGCAATTGATTTAGGAATCCATGGTCTTCATCCCGAATTGATACGTATTATCGGTAAAATGAAATATAGATCTTCCTATGGCCAAAACTTGTTACAGCATGCTCGAGAAACAGCAAACCTTTGTGCTGTTATGGCAAGCGAACTGGGACTTAATCCCAAGAAAGCAAAACGAGCAGGCTTACTGCACGATATAGGGAAGGTTCCTGATGAAGAAAGCGAACTCCCCCACGCCTTGTATGGTGCTAAACTTGCAGAGAAATTTAAGGAAAAACCAGAAATTGTGAATGCAATAGGAGCACACCATGATGAGATGGAGATGACCACACTCTTAGCTCCTATCGTTCAGGTATGCGATGCCATCAGTGGAGCTCGTCCTGGAGCACGCCGCGAAATCGTTGAAGCGTACATAAAACGTCTTAACGATTTAGAAAACATCGCAATGAGCTATCCTGGCGTTACTAAAACTTACGCTATACAAGCTGGCCGTGAATTGCGTGTCATCGTTGGAGCTGATAAGATTGATGATAAACAAACAGAAGAACTCAGCGGTGAAATTGCGAAAAAAATTCAAGACGAGATGACCTATCCCGGTCAAGTAAAGATTACAGTCATCCGTGAAACACGCTCTGTAAGCTATGCGAAATAATATATAAAACACAACATTCTTTCTGCGCCCAATTGACCAAGTTTAACAAATGGTCCTTGGGCGCAGATTGCTTAAAGTAAAAGCATTTAAACGCCGCAATAAACTGATATACACGTAAACAACCCTTTTTATCTCAATCACCCTAAACAATACATGAGAAAAATCAAAACGATACTTCTAACTCTGTATATCCCAATAATGGTATCAGCACAAACTGCGCTATCAGATGCCATTGATGATGCGCGCTTCAGAGTTGAAGTTGGAACAACAATAAATAATGGAGCAACCCCACTATGGCTTGCTGCCAATAAAAACGGGACGGTCGGGATCCAAAATAATAACGCATGGATTCGAACTGCCGTTTTTCGCCCAGCAGAGGCGGATTCTAGCTATAATTGGAGGATTGGATATGGACTTGACCTTATTGGTGGACCTCAACTTACAAGAAAATGGAGTGGTTGGATACAACAAGCTTTTATCGACATAGAACTGAAAAAAGTTAGATTGTCCATAGGTACCAGAGAACGTCCAATGGAATTAAAAGACCAAGAACTCAGTTCTGGATCTCAGACTTTTGGTATAAACTCACGGCCCATACCACAAATAAGAGTTGAAATCCCAGATTATATCCTTTTTAGTCATACTCTACCTTGGCTCTCCATAAAAGGACATTTTGGATATGGAATGATGATGGATGGACCATGGCAAAAATATTACTTAAAGAAAGATCGACATTATGCACTAGAAGCCCTACTCCACTCTAAAGCACTCTACTTAAAGCTAGGTAATGAACAGCATTTCCCGCTAAGTTTCGAGACAGGTATAGAAATGGCTACCATCTTTGGAGGAAAAATCAAGAATGCTATGAATATCAAAGGGTATAATTTCACAATGTCACACAATCTGAAATCTTTCCTTAAAGCTATCTACTCTGGTGGAAGCGACCCCACAGACGATCAATATGCCAACGCTGAAGGAAACACCTTAGGAAGCCTTCTTTTTTCTCTCCGCTATCAAACACCATCTTGGTATATACGCGGCTACATGGATCATTTCTTTGAAGATCATTCTCAACTTTTCTTTCAATATGGATGGAAGGATTATCTAGTGGGGATTGAAGTGGGATTACCTAAAAATAGAATCATTAGCAAAATAGTATATGAATATATAAAGACAGACTACCAATCAGGACCAATATATCATGATCATACAACATCAATTCCTGACCAAATAAGTGGCATTGACAACTATTACAATCATGTGATTTATCAAGGCTGGCAATATTTTGGCCAAGCTATTGGTAATCCTCTTTTCACATCTCCGTTATATAATGATAATAACGAACTATTCTTCTCTGGAAATAGATTTCGCGCTCACCACTTAGGAATAACTAGTAATCCTATCAATAAGCTACACCTCCGTTTCCTATACACTCATGAAAAGAATTGGGGAACATATAATGTACCTTACTTGCACGGTAGTAAGAACCTTAATAGTTTTTTACTGGAAAGCTCTTATAAATTTGGTAAAGACCCACTCAAAGAGTTTTGCTTAACAGCAGCTATAGGCTTAGATTCGGGAACACAAATTGGCAACAACAGAGGATTTCAACTTAAATTATCAAAGACTTTCTAATGAAAAAAATCATTTATATAATAATCATACTAGCGGGATTGATGATAGTTGGGAGTTGTGACAAACTTCCCATGAATGGAAAATTGGACGGAAAGTGGCAACTTAAAACAATTATAAAAAACTCGCAAAAGAAGAATCAAGAAGACTCTGGCATATTTTGGAGTTTTCAATTGAAACTCTGTCAAATCACCTATATGAGAGGACTCTTTGATGGTGCATCAAATATAGCCAATACAAGATTTTTATATAAGAACGATTCACTATTCATTTTTAATATCTACTTAAACTTCCGAAATCGGGATTCTCTTATTGTAACTCCAACAACAATTTTTGAAGAAGCAGGTATCACTGGATCGCAAGAAGGTTTCAAAGTTATAACATTAAACAAAAAAAATATGCTGTTAGAAAATGGTAACAAGAAACTTCTTTTCAGAAAACTAGAATAAGAATGTTTGGCAGTTCTTAGCCGTTATATTAACTTTGCATCAGTTGAAAGAAACTTACACATAAACAAATAAAAATGAATATTAGTGCTTTACAAAAAGCTAGAGCTGCTTATCAGCCTAAGCTTCCTCAAGGTCTGCGCAGCAATGTAGAAATCAAAGAAGGTGCGTCAACCCAGAGTGTTGACAATCAAGAAGAAATTCAGAAACTCTTCCCCAATACTTACGGTATGCCTCTTGTGGAGTTTGTTCCGACAAAGACAAAGAAAGAATACGCTCCGATAAATATCGGAGTTATACTTTCAGGAGGCCAGGCACCTGGTGGACACAATGTAATTTGTGGCCTATTTGATGAATTGAAAAAGCAAAATTCCAATAACAAACTTTATGGATTTTTAATGGGGCCTGGTGGCTTAGTAGACCATAAGTATATTGAAATTACTAGCGAAGTTGTAGAAAAATATCGCAATACAGGTGGTTTTGACATGATTGGCTCTGGCCGTACTAAGTTAGAGACTGAAGATCAATTTGAAAGCGGTCTGAAAATCATCAACGAACTTGGAATTAAAGCAGTTGTTATTATCGGTGGTGATGATTCAAACACAAATGCTTGTATGCTGGCTGAATACTATGCAGCAAAGAACACAGGTGTTTCTGTTATAGGTTGTCCTAAGACTATCGATGGTGACTTAAAGAACGAACAGATTGAAACTAGTTTCGGCTTTGACACAGCTTGCAAGACGTACAGTGAACTGATCGGTAATATTCAACGTGATGCTAACTCAGCTCGCAAATACTGGCACTTCATAAAGTTGATGGGACGCAGTGCAAGTCACATCGCTTTGGAGTGCGCACTTCAGACTCATGCCAATATAACAATTATAAGCGAAGAAGTAGAAGCTAAAAACCAAACTTTAGATGATATTGTATCTTACATTGCTGATATCGTAGCAAAACGTGCTGCTGATGGCAATAACTTTGGCACAGTTCTGATTCCTGAAGGTCTTATCGAATTCGTACCTGCTATCAAGCGACTTATCGCTGAACTCAACGACCTACTCTCTACAGAACAAGCACAAACTGAAACAGCAAGCTTGAACAATGAAGATACTTTTGCTTGGGTTAAGAAAAATATTTCTGCTGAGAATCTCAAAACTCTTGAAGAGCTTCCTGAAGCAGTCGCAATGCAGTTAGCTTTGGAACGCGATCCGCATGGAAATGTTCAAGTATCTCTCATCGAAACAGAAAAGTTATTAAGCGAAATGGTTGGTAAAAAACTTGCAACGTGGAAAGCTGAAAGTAAATATGTTGGTAAGTTTGCAGCACAACACCATTTCTTTGGCTATGAAGGTCGTTGCGCCGCACCCTCCAACTATGATGCAGACTACTGTTATGCATTAGGCACTAGTGCCGCACAGCTTGTCGCTAATGGTAAGACTGGATATATGGCAATTGTCAAGAATACTACGGCTCCAGCTGCAGAATGGATTGCAGGTGGTGTACCCATCACAATGATGATGAACATGGAACGCCGTAATGGTAAGATGAAGCCAGTTATTCGCAAGGCTCTCGTTCGCCTTGATGGTGCACCTTTCAAGACTTTTGCTGAGAATCGTGACGACTGGGCAGTAAATACTCGTTATTTATATCCTGGCCCTATCCAGTATTGGGGGCCTACGGAAGTTTGCGACCCTTGTACTAAGACTTTAGCACTCGAACAGAGTAAATAATATAATAAACATCTAGCTTTAAAGAGACGAGGCTGTCTTAACGAGCCTCGCCTCTTTCTTTTCATTTAATGCCTAAAAAAGCAAAAAATAAGAGGAGTCGTCACACTAAAAAGAAAAGTTGGTGGACAATACTGCAGATTAACAAGAGAGGAAAAAAATTCTTAAGCATTGGTTGCCTAGGAATACTTCTTATATATGGGTATCTCTTCTATAATTTTGCTGTCTCACCTTTCACTCTCAAATGGAAAGCTCTGTACGGTAATATAAATAGTCCTGAAGGTTATTCTATTAGAGGTATAGACATTTCGCATCATCAAGGAAAGATAAATTGGGAAAAGTTAAGCAAAGCAACCGTCAATGACGAAACAGTAGATTTCATATTTATTAAAGCAACTGAAGGAATAAGTCTACTTGATGAGAATTTCAATGATAATTTTTACCAAGCACGTGAATATGGCTTTTTAAGAGGTGCCTATCACTTTTTCTCTCCTGGAATATCTGCTAAGCAGCAAGCTGAATATTTTTTAAAACAAGTACATTTAGAAGAAGGGGATCTCCCACCCGTTTTAGATATAGAAACAGTAGGAAATCTCAGCACAGAAGAGGTCAGAAAAGCTGCCAAAACTTGGCTTGACATTGTTGAAGAGAAATATAAGACAAAACCTATTATCTATACTAACTATAAGTTCAAGGAACAATATCTCAATACGCCTGAGTTCAACAAATATCCTTACTGGATTGCTCATTACTATGTAGAAAAACTCACCTATAAAGGTAGATGGAAATTTTGGCAATATACAGACTTAGGTAGGCTTGATGGCATAAAAGAGAACGTAGATTTTAATATCTATAATGGTTCAATGTATGAACTAAAACAATTCTCTATACAAGGAGATGAAACAATAGAAGAGTAATTCTCATACAAAAAATTTGCATATAAGAATAGAAGTTTTTACTTTTGCCAAAAATAGACTCTGTATGAATAGAAAACTACTCGTAATAATACTCTCTCTTTCTTTCATAATCCCTCAGATGGCACATGCAAACTTTTTCTTTGCAAGTACAATAGAGACATTCATGGAGAATACAGATCCTTCCATAACCCTCAATGGAACAAATCTTAGAGTTTTAAACGGTGCAGGATTAACGATGGAGATTTTCAATATCACAGGAATAAAGGTGACAACCTTTAAAATTGATTCCAACGATAAGACATTTAATCTAAATCTTAACCGAGGCTGCTATATAGTCAAGATAGGTAAGATCAGTAGAAAGATCTCTATTTTGTAAACATAGATTCTTTGTTCTAATTAGAACTCGAGAACCTGCCAAGCAGGTTCTCTTTTTATTTTACTAGTCATTTGGACACCATCATCGAAAGACTTAAGTCACCAGAAACTCGGCAGGCTACTTTTCAAGAAGTTGTTTGCCAATACTCTAGACCTCTCTACCAACACATCCGGCACTATGTACTCTATCATGAAGATGCAGATGATATTCTACAAAACACTTTCATGAAAGCTTGGATAGGATTAGATTCTTTTCGTGGAGATTCAAAAATATCCACATGGCTTTTTCGAATAGCAGTAAATGAATCACTTAGTTTTCTTGCTCGCCAAAGAGAGAACATTTCACTTTCTAGTGGAGGAAATGATATTGTCAACAACTTGATAAGTGATCCCTATTTTGATGGTGACGAAACAGAAGCTCAACTTCAAAAAGCGATTTCGCTCTTACCAGAGAAACAGCGTATTATCTTCAATATGAAATATTTTGAAGAAATGAAATATGAAGAAATGAGTTTCATATTAAATACCAGTGTAGGAGCTCTTAAGGCATCCTATCATATTGCGGTACAGAAAATACAAACATTTTTAAAAAATCTTGAGTAGCAGTATTAAACCATTTTAATCTAAATTTATCATAAACACAAATACAATAATTATGGCTAATATACCTCGACAATATAGAAAAAATCCATTTCTGATTCCAGATCATTACTTTGAAAATTTCAATACTCGAATAGCACAACTTATCGAATGCACGAATCAAGAGCCTTCACAGATTGTTTTCAACAAGATCTCCAAGAAGAAAACATTCTTAAACTACGCAAGCTGTGCTGCAGCTTGTCTCTCTATATTCTTTAGTATTACGCACATTTCTAGTATCAAATTTAGCAGAAATGAACTAACATCAGGAAAAGGCATTACAACTGAATATAATGATTATCGCCTAACAAATGTTGATAAGGCTTATGATTACATGATGTTAAACGATTTGAAAATTTATGATTATGAAAATAATTAGAAACAGTATCGCATTTTTCTCTTCAATACTACTCTCTGCTAGCATATCTATTAGTGCCTACTGTCAAACTCCAAACCATTTTCCTATAGAAGATGCTATTCAAACGAAAGAAGCAGGACACCATAAAGACTTTAACCCAGCAGTTTTCAAGAAAAAGTTTGAGGACTATATCACTAAAGAAGCTGCACTCACTCCACAAGAAGCTCAAATAGTGCTTCCACTTTTCCATCAGATGAAGGCGCAACAGCGCAACATACAAGGAATGTGATATATCGCGCTTGCAAAAGAGGCAATCTGCCAAATCTCTCTGAAAAAGATGCTGCAATCATACTCAAAGAAGTCATTAGACTTCAAAAACAATCAAATAATTTAGAAATAACTTATTACGAGAGAATATCAAAAGCCATCTGCGAACAAAAAGTACTCCGCATTATGGAAGCTGAACATCGCTTTAGTAAACATATTTTCCGAAAAATGGCTGCACCAAAAGAATAATAAATATATCTATAATCAAAAAGAACTAGCCCCTTAACGTCTATATACGCCAAGAGGCTAGTTCTTTTTAAAAGTTTTGTAAAATCCAAAAACTTACAAATCCCAAAGTAAAAACTAAAAATGAGCGGTAAACGGGGCTCGAACCCGCGACCTTCGGCTTGGGAAGCCAACGCTCTACCAACTGAGCTATTACCGCGTTTTAGCAATGCAAAAGTAACATATTTTTTTGCGATTGCCAAGACCTCACTCTTTTTATTTAGAGTTATGAAGCAAATTAAGAAACTCCTCACGAGTCTTTGCTTGATTAAAAGCACCAGAAAAGGCAGAAGTTACAGTCATACTATTATCTTTCTCCACACCGCGCATTTGCATACACATGTGCTTTGCTTCTATAACCACCATCACACCTAACGGACTCAAAGCTGCCTGAATACACTCCATAATCTGCTGAGTCATACGTTCCTGAACCTGCAAACGGTGAGAATAAATATCTACTACTCGCGCTAATTTGGATAATCCTGTTATATAACCATTTGGTATATAGGCAATGTGAGCCTTCCCATAGAAAGGCAACATGTGGTGCTCACAGAGGCTATAGAAATTGATGTCTTTCACTATAACCATATGCTGGTAAGACTCTTGAAACTTGGCAGAATTGAGCACAGCACCAGCGTCCATTTCATAACCACGAGTTAAAGTCAGTTGTGCTTTAGCTACACGCTCTGGAGTTTTTAATAACCCTTCTCGCTGAGGATTCTCCCCCAAAAGTGTCAAAATCTCTTCATTCAATGCCTTAAGGCGTTCTATCTTTTCTTCTTGTGTCATTATTCTATCTTGCTAGCAATACTGATGATTTCACTATTCGTGCTTCGTAACTTAATCTCTTTCTTCGTATCTGATTGGCATAGCGTTGAGCTTCTTCTCTATCCTTAAAATCTCCCACACGACAAACCCAATGAGGGGAAACAAAATGGACATAAGCAGAAAGTTCAGGAAACTCTTGGCGACAGCGCTGTTGTAACTGTTGAGCTTTCCCTTTATCTGCACGAGAATTTCCTCCAGTATAAACCTGTATTCTAAAACCCTCCGCCTTGTAACGAACACGAGCCATATAACTGACATTCTCTACAGCTTGCTCACGCGATGTTTTCTGTTTCTCAACTTTTAGATGCGCTTCTTGTATCGTACGAGCACGAGATTCAGTTGCTTTCTTTGTATTCTTTCCTTCTGCAGAAGTTGAAACATCGTCTCTTTTTCCAGGTACAGAATCAACTTTCTTTGGAGTGGCTTCAGACTTCTTTTGAGGTGTTTGCTCTTGCTTCACAGGGTGTGTCCTGATTACAGGAATAGAAGTAGACTTATTATTTACGATTCTCTCCAAAATAGAATCTTGCACAACGACAATCTTACCATGTCCAGAACGTTGCTGTTTAAGGTGCTCTGTAAAAGTTTGCCCATTCACAGAGAAAGGAAGAAGCAAGATTATAAAAAACAGGTAGGTTTTTAGCATAAAAGTCATTTATTGAGAGAATGTAGACAAGTGTGTCTCTAGATGAAAAACAACACTTGCCTACCCTTTTATTTTTTCTCTTAACAAGAAATGTTCTTGCCCTCTAAGGTTCAAACAGATTTATTTCCAAGCATCGATGATACCTTTGAAGTCGTCTGCTTGGAGGGCAGCGCCACCAATGAGGCCACCGTCAACATCTGGCTTAGAGAAGAGTTCCTTAGCATTGCTGGGCTTGCAACTTCCACCATAAAGAATAGAAACATTCTCTGCTGCTTCAGCACCAAACTTTTCAGCGATAGTCTGACGGATAAATGCGTGCATTTCCTCTGCTTGCTCAGAAGTAGCCGTTTTGCCAGTACCAATAGCCCAAACGGGTTCGTATGCAAGAATAATGTGAGAGAACTGTTCCACAGTCAAATTAAATAATGAACCTTCTAACTGAGCCTTAACAACATCATTCTGGCGGTTAGCTTCACGATCTTCTAGAACCTCACCGATGCAAAAAATCACTTCTAGACCATTTGCCAAGGCAAGATTTACTTTTTCACGAAGTATTTCAGGAGTCTCAGCATAATAAGCACGACGCTCACTGTGACCAAGTATTACATATTGAGCGCCAGTACTCTTCACCATTTCGGCAGAAACTTCACCGGTATAAGCTCCCTTTTCTTTATCAGCGCAATTTTCAGCACCAAGACCAATTAGTTCAGGATTTAGGATACTAGCAACAGAAGCCAAATGGATAAATGGCGTGCAGATGACAACATCACATTTTGGAGCGTCAGCTGTAAGTTTCTCATTAAGTTCCTTTGCCAGAGCAATACCTTCTTGCAGGTTCTTATTCATTTTCCAGTTGCCTGCTACAATTTTCTTTCGCATAATTGTTAGTTTTAATTTTTTTTTGAAAATATAATGTTTATAGAATTTACTTCCAATCCATATACGATCAGCAAGGATAGCTAATAATACAGGAATGAGCCACCAGAGTAATAAAACTAACCCACTCTTAGTGGGGTTCCCGCTCTTCACAATCTCAGAAATTTGAGTTTGTTCATCAACACTTGGAAGATCATTTTGACTCCATTTTCCTATTATGACTCCATTCTTTAGCAAGAGCAAACCAGGATTGGAACGCACCATTGCTTTCAGCTGTGAAGGTTCTCCAAAAAACATCGGATATGCAGCACCCGAGCGATCAATCCAATCAGAAAAACTACCTGAAGCCTGGGAGGCCACACCTATCAATTTATAATGCTTGTCAACACAATAATCATACAAGTCATTGATTCGATCATTATTTCCATCATCAGCCTCTTTCTCCTCTGGTAAAGTAAGAAGAAAAGTAAAGGAAGTATCTGAAAGTAGCTCGTATGTCACATCTTCTCCCTTGGCTGTATATATATATATATTGGCCAATTCCATTGCTGCTTGATCTGGCACATTCCCTTCATAAGCCGACTTGATGTTTGTCCCAACATTGTATGGCGTGAAACTTATCACGGGTAAGTGGCGAAAAGAATAGACAGTAACACTCACCACATAGACCAAAGAACATACTGCTGTAATCCATTGATTCCTTTCTGAAATCAATCTAAGAATATATTGAGGACGCGCAGACAAGAATACAGAAGCAGCTAGCAACACCACATTCTTCAACAAAGTCTCCGAGTTAGAAAGCTTCAAGGCTGAACCAAAGCAACCACAATCTGGGACAGGATTGTACAGAAAAACATATAGTGTTATGCCTGTCATAACAAGCATAAAAATAGCAATAAAAATAGTTGTAAGTTTACGACGTATCCCCAACAACAAATTCACGCCCAACAGCAATTCAATTGCAGCCATTGCTCCTACAAACATCTGAAGCCAGATATTATTATCTGCAATGTGAAAGCCCCAATGCTGAAAATAGGCATTCAACTTTATGACCATGCCAACAGGATCAACTGCTTTGACAAAGCCAGAAAATATAAATACAACCGACAAGAGCAACACACTTATTCTTGTCAGCCAAAAGAGCAATATGTTGAGAGGCTTACTCAAGTGTTAATTTGATTAGTGCAAAAACTGCATAATTCATCATATCTCGATAATTAGCGGCGATCCCTTCAGATACCAACGTTTTTCCCTGCAAGTCTTCAATTTGTTTTGTTCTAGAAATCTTCATCAGAATCAAATCTGTATATGAACTTACACGCATAGCACGCCACACTTCATCATAGTCGTGATTTTTCTTTAGCATAAGCTCCATTGCGCTCGCGGTCATTCTATCGTAAAGGGCTAATGCCTCTTCAGTGGAAATATCATTTCCTGAAGATGCGCCTTTTTCTAATTGAATAAGTCCCATAGCAGCATAATTTACGATACCAATGAATTCCGGGACGATTCCTTCATCAACCAAAGCCTCCCCCTTTGTCTCCAAAGTGCGGATGCGATTGGCCTTGATATATATTTGATCTGTCAGTGACATTGGACGTAAAATTCGCCAAGCCACTCCATAGTCGTGCATCTTCTTTATAAATAAGTCACGACATATTGTTAAGACCTTTTGAAACTCCTCTTCTGTAGTCATAAAACATCGAGTATAAAACTAGAAATTTTCAATACTGCAAAGATAGTACTTTGCAAGCATAACAGCAAACTGCATCCACTTCAAAGCTTTGTAATCTCTAGGAGAGAGGTTCTCGCACTTGGATGTTTTTGTTTCTGCAAACTGATACTATTTATCCCAAAGACGTATTTAAAGGTAGCTATAGAAAAACCAAAAATGCAATAAGGAAGTCAACGAATATCCTTATTGTATGCATCACCGCAATAAGGATATTATAAAATACAATAAAGATATTTTATAGCGTCTTATTCAACTATTTTACAAGATATTACAAACTATCTCCATCATATCCTCACAGAAAAAAAATAAAAAAGAAAGACAACTACAATTCTGTGAAAGAATCGTAGTTGCCTACTTACTTTAAAAGAAGAGAAGCTCAACAGATCTGTCTCTTCCTATAGGTTTAGAACTTCCATCCTATAGTGAGCATTAAGCGATTTTGAATATTCTTTAACTTCTGACCTTGAACACCATGATCTGCGACAATCTGCACATCGGACGTGTACTCCTTTGTATCATGGAATGGATACACGGTCGTACTGCGCTGCTGATATTGATAAGCCAGATCTGCATAAAAACTCTTATTATGATATCCAAATCCCAAAGTAAAACGATTTGTGTCGCCTATATTTACATAGTCTGTACCCGTAGCATTGAGCAAGGACTCGCTATCTTTATACGAAGTACCGGCATTTGGATAAAGATTCAAGAATGCTCCATCTTTGAAAGGACTACTGACAAAGTTATAACCTGCGCGAGCTGAAAAATTTGCATCTAAACGCATTTCTACACCTAAGCGCAACGTGTGTTGTCCACGTAGCCATGTATCAATCTGGTTATCGATGGCTGCATCACGATAACTACTGCTCCAAGAACCTCCGTAAATATCTGGAGTATAACTGGCAAAGCGAACACTTGCGGCAGGCAAATGCTTATATTCGTATTCTGCATCCAAAGCTAAACGATTGGCTACAGTTGTTGCCACACTCACATTCAACTTCCAAGGGGTGCGAATATTATAATCAAAGTCTCCAGTACGGTATCCTGCTTGTGTCTCTTTCTCCGTGCTACCGGGTGCAACAAATGGAGAATTCATCCACAGGATATTGTTCCCTGTTAAACTGTACCATGTAGGAGTAGAGAATGCTAAACCTATGCGGAACGGAGATTTCTTTATGGGGCGGAGAATAACGCCCAGCTTCAAATCAAAACCATTACCATTGATTGCCTCATCATTGGTCATGAAATAATCATGCATCTTACCCGTTCCGTCAGCGATACCTTCTTTGTAGAAAAGATGACTATTCCAATCTACATCATACACGCCCATAGTTAGACCTGCATATAGGCTATTGTTGAAATTAAAGCTTAGATTGAAATCAAACTCATGAATACCGCCATGTTGCTCACGACGGTAATTATATGCATTAGCGCTTGTTGGGTTCCAAGACTCTACAGCTGTCGTTGAACCTGTCTTGAAAGTAGGCTCCAACATATAGGAATTATAAGCTGCATCCGTCAATGGCATTTTAAAAGAAAGAGAACCTTTGGAGTTTTGTGTATAATGATCTCCACCATACATATATCCGAGATTTGCAGCACTAATAGCCTGCGAAGCACCATTTGTAGAAACATTCTCGATTCCTATATAATTTTTTAGATTCCGGCTCTTATGATAGTTAAAGCCAAAGTTCATAAACTTCAAACTATTGCCTCTAGCTGGAGTGGACCAAACAAAACCTATTTGGTCGAAACTTGCTCGGTTTCTACCTATATCATTGAAACGCTTCGCACCTTTTTCCATCAAGAAACTTCCTGTCATAGAAAAGTCGCTTCGACGATAGAGACCTATACCTGCTGGGTTCACACTCATAGTAGAAATGTCTGCCCCCAAAGCATTCATAGCACCTCCCATACCAACATAACGTGCCGTCCCATTGAGGTCCTCACTAGAGAAGCTTTCAACCTTATAGATATCCTGTGCGCTCAGCGGAAGCGCAAAAACTAGCGCTCCCAAAAGCAAATATGTCCTTTTCATCATTAAGAATCTTTTTTTAGTAAACTAAGCAATATTTTGTTTAAATTCATTAGCGACCAAAAGTACGGCCTCCGCCACTACCTCCTACGCTGCCTCTACCGCCTGTAGAGAAACCACCAGTGCTATTTCCAAAACTGCGACCGCCGCCAAAGGATCCACCAGCTGGTTGTCCGAAGCTTCGATTGGGAAACGTTTCCATACGTGGTACAGACTGACGCTGTGGTTGCTGCTGACTTTCGAAAGAACGGTTTCCAAAGGAGCGATTATTCGAAGAAGCATTAGGACGATTTCCAAAACTACGATTGTTGCTCATTGTAGTTCCCTCGAAACCTGTCCGACGGCCAGCAAAACCGCCACGTGAACCACTCACAGAAGCAGATGTATTACGGGCATCAAAATCTCGACGGCCTCCCCAGCCTCCGCGATTTGTGTCGCGCCAACCTCGTGGACCATAATTCCAAGTGTAGTAGTTCCAATAAGGATCGCCCCATCCCCAGTAGGAATTACTCCAACTCCAATACGGATTATAGTAACCACCCCAAGTCCAAGAATACCACGGATCATACCAACCATAACGATCACTCCATCCCCATCGCGAATTCCAATACCAAGAAGAAGATAGCCAAGGATCGTATAAATAGGTATCATAGAAATCCCAATAGTAAGGACTTGCTACTACCACCATACGTGGTGAATGGAAACGAACAATACGTGCTGTACACTCACCATCTGGACTGTAATCTTCATTATCATAATAAGCTGAACTAGAAGATTTTGTTTTTGAATCGCGACGATTATATTCGTCCACACTACGCTTACTACTACGGCCTTCATACCAAGTAGAATTATTGTCGTTCTCTATTCTTTGATAAGAAGAGTTTGACACATTCTCTTTTGTCTCTTGCCCGTTAGGAACAAAGTAGACATCGTCTTGCGCATAGCCGCCCATAACGCCCATGCAGACAAATGACAAAAATAAAAACGACTTCTTCATAATTTTGTTATAATTTATTCTTTTCTTATTTTAAAGGAGACGTAAGAGGCGCAAAAAAGTTACACTCCGTCTTGTTAAATTATCTTTTATTCACAATTTCTTTATTAAATCCTCCAAATCTATACAAACTGAAATTTCAAGAAAACTTTAATTGTAAGAATCTTCAACAAATGATACACCTTAATACACACGAATTTCATCTCCCACCCTTGCTTGATAAGAATAAGGGAAATTATTCATTTTATAAAGATACTTAAGCTGAATACCATAACGTTGAGCTATTGAATAAAGACTTTCACCAACTTGCACTTTGTGCTGACGATCTTTGTATACGCTTGCGGCACGTTTACCTTTTTTATCGAGAAAAATTATATCGCCAGCTTTCAATACATAATGTTCTGGCAGCTCATTAAACTTTTTAAGGCGATGCTCTGATACACCAGTTTGACGAGATATGATTTCTAGTTTGTCATCAGCATTGGCCACAATATAACGAAGTCCATTACATTGACGGATAGCCCTCTGTACAGAATTAACACTTACTGCTGTTTGGGACATACGAGGGAATTCATTTGCAACTACCACGAGTGGTTTGGAAAAGGATATACGATCATATTGCGTTAAATCGTATAAATCAATCAAACTTATCAACTTGTCTGCATACTTTGGATTTGTAGCATATCCTGCAGCCTTCAAGCCTCTCGCCCAACCTTGATAATCAAGTTTGTCAAGCTGAAATAGAGACGCATATCTACTCCGTGTTGTTAAAAACAAAGAATGATCCTCGTAACTCTGTTGAGGATTCTCATATTTCCTAAAACGTTCTCCTCTTTTGTCATCATCTTTAAAGACAAACGCTCCGTCCCAAGTTCCACCTGTCTTGATACCAAAATGATTGTTAGCAGTTATAGCGAGGAAACTTGTCCCGGCCCCACTTTCCAATAAACCTTGGGCAAGAGTTATACTAGCAGGAATACCATAACGCCGCATCTGCTCAATAGCCATTCCCTTATAGGTGTTGATGTACTGCTTATAAGCCTCATTTTGCGCTTTCGCGTAACAAGAACCTAGGCATAGCAATAATAAGAGTATAATCTTTCTCATAGATGCAAAATTACAAGATGCAGTATACAAAACAAATTTTTCTATTGATTATTTCTTTATTCCTTTACTCTTCCATTCTTTTTTTATATAAATTAAAAATTTTATCAAGTTTTTATCTCATAAAAACTAAGGGAGTCTGTTAAATCAAAATATATTCACACAGAAGTCCTAAAAGTTTTATACTCTTCAACTAATAAACTAAAAGATACGAACAAAAGAATATAATTCATTTTTAGTGGTAAATAAAGAAAAAGCGCTACTTTTGCACAGAAACAACTTTAATGAGCAAAAATAGTTTTAATTCTACAAAACAATTATGATTGAATATCAAGACTTTGTTGGGCTTATTGAGAAAAGCATTAAAGAAAACTGGGATCGAAATGCTTTCACCGACTACCAGGGCAGCACATTACAATTTCACGATGTTGCAAGAAAGATTGAGAAACTCCACATACTCTTTGAAAATGCAGGTATTAAGCCTGGTGACAACATAGCTCTATGTGGGCGTAATAGTTCGGCGTGGGCAAGTGCTTTTTTAGCAATCCTAACATACGGAGCAGTTGCAGTCCCCATCCTTCACGAATTTAAGGCACCTCAGGTTCACGACATTGTTAATCACTCTGATGCCAAATTACTTTTTGTTGGCGATCAAGTATGGCCTACGATAAAGGCTGACGAGATGCCTAAACTAGAAGGAATCATCAACATCCCAGACTATAGTCTTCTAATAAGTCGCAGCGAATCACTAACAGAAGCACGTGAAACGCTCAATAAGAAGTTTGGTGAAAAATACCCCAAATACTTCCGTGCAGAACACGTCAAATATAAGGCTGCAGATGATCCCAATCGTCTTGCTATATTGAATTATACCAGTGGAACTACTAGCAATTCAAAGGGGGTATTAATCCCATATCGTGCACTCTGGTCTAATATGGACTTTGCAGAAAAAGCATTAGGACACATCATTAAGCCAGGATCAAAAATCATTAGTATCCTACCTATGGCACACATGTACGGTATGTCCTTTGAGTTTCTATATGAAGTTTTGAGTGGTACACATATATATTTCCTTACACGCCTACCATCCCCAAAAATCATATTCCAGGCCTTTGCAGAAGTAAAGCCAGATTTAATCATAAGTGTTCCGCTGATTATCGAAAAGATTATTCGCAAAGCAGTACTTCCACAACTGCAAACCCCCAGCATGAAACTATTGCTCCGCTTGCCGGTTATTAGCGATAAGATTTGTCAAAGAATCCGCGAAAAACTATATAATGCATTCGGTGGAAACTTCTATGAAATCATCATTGGTGGAGCTGCCTTTAACAGCGAAATAGAACAATTACTTCACAAGATAGGTTTTAACTACACTGTGGGATATGGTGCAACAGAATGTGCTCCTATTATTTCATATGCAGATTGGAAAGAATTACCGCTAGGTTCTTGCGGCCGTATTGTCCCGCATATGGAAGTAAAAATAGACAGCCCTGATCCTGAAAATATTGTTGGAGAAATCATGGTACGCGGTGCTAACGTAATGCTCGGATATTATAAGAATCCAGAAGCTACAGCAGCAGTCATCGACAGTGATGGCTGGTTTCATACAGGGGATTTAGGTATACTTGATGCAGATGGCTTTCTATACATCCGCGGGCGCTCTAAAAACATGCTACTTGGCTCCAGCGGACAGAATATCTATCCCGAAGAGATTGAGGACAAACTAAATACACTACCTTATGTGAGCGAATCCATCGTAATTCAAAAAGGAGAGAAACTCTATGGTCTAGTTTATCCAGATTTCGAAGAAGCACAAAAAGATGGTTTGGATGATGAGATGCTTGCAGCACAAATGGAGCAAAATAGAAAAGAACTAAACTCTATAGTAAATAATTACGAACAACTTTCTGGCATCAAAATATTCCAAGAAGAATTTGAGAAAACGCCCAAGCGTAGTATCAAACGCTTCCTCTATGCTGATGCAGAGATTTAAAAACCTCTTTCGAAAAACAAATACCTGTAATTTATAAAGTTATTATCCCTGTTTTCTTTCTGAAGACGGGGATTTTTCTTTAACTTCGCAACAAAATTTCGTTTCATGAATGATATTCAAAAAGATCTTGATCAACTAGCACAAAACGATAGCATGATTCTTCGCTCTGAGAACTTGGTGAAGAAGTATGGTAAACGAACGGTCGTTAATGGCGTCTCTTTTGAAGTACACCAAGGCGAAATTGTTGGTCTTCTTGGCCCAAACGGAGCAGGTAAAACCACATCTTTCTACATGACTACAGGGTTAGTTGTTCCAAACGCTGGACACATTTACCTAAATGATCATGATATCACGACATATCCAGTCTACAAACGAGCACGTTATGGTATTGGTTATTTAGCTCAAGAAGCTAGCGTATTTCGCACCATGAGTGTTGAAGATAATATCATGTCCGTCTTAGAAATGACTGGTAAACCTCTAGAATACAGAAAAGAAAGATTGGAAAGTCTTATTTCTGAATTTCGCCTCCAAAAGGTTCGAAATAATAATGGCAATCAATTATCGGGAGGTGAACGACGAAGAACAGAGATTGCGCGCTGCCTAGCCATTGACCCTAAATTTATCATGCTTGATGAACCTTTTGCAGGCGTCGACCCAATTGCCGTTGAAGATATTCAATATATAGTTTGGAAACTGAAAGATAAACATATCGGAATTCTTATTACAGATCATAACGTAGAAGAAACTCTCTGCATCACAGATAGAGCTTATTTGCTATTCGAGGGGCGTATTCTCTTCCATGGCACTCCAGAAGAATTAGCGGATAATCAAACAGTACGCGATAAATACCTTACCAATTCATTCAAATTACGAAAAAAAGACTTCCAACTGATGGAAGAACAACGAGAACAAAAGATATGAAACACTTTTTTGCAACTCTTTTACTTGCTACTCCCCTTTCATCCTTTGCAGACACCATTGCAGTGAAGCAGGCTGAAATAGTTGGACCAGTAACATTTTCCTCTCCTTATATTATATCGGAAAAGAACCAAAAAGGTCAGACATTCAACCAACAAGAATTCTTCAACAACAATATTTCTCTCTTGCAAGAGAAATCTATGAGCACAATCGATAGAGGTGCTGCACTGACTGCTGAAGCTCCAACAATGCGTGTTCTGCGCTTTAAGTTGAGAACAGATCGATTTATTTCAGCAAGACTAAACATCAGAAGTTTAGCATACTATACAACTTACGTTAATGGCCAAGAAGCAAATAGTTCTCTACGCTTGAAGCCAGGAGATACAACTATTGAATTATTGTGTCTCACCAATAAGACGGATAAAGACTCTTTCTTTGTACAAATTGAAGGCAGAGATCTCACCGGATTACAAATAAATGCTCCAGGGAAACATCTGTGGAGTCAAGAAGACATGCTCTTTGGGCCACACTACTGGGGAGTCTCTGTTTCTCCTAATGGACGTTATATCTCCTACTCTATCTACAATACACGCAAAGATGGTAGTGCAGCCTATAAGACTTATATAAAAGAAGCTAAAACGCACAAAATTATTCGGCAATACAATGATTTTGTTGCAACACAGTGGATTCCAACCACAGATAAACTTTATACTACCAGAAAAGATGAAAAAGGGAATACGAATCTGTTTAGCATAAATTTAGAAACTTCTGAAGAAACACTTATTGCCGCTAATATTCCAGAAGGTGACTTCACCTTGAGTCCAACAATGGACTATCTCATCTATGATAAGGAGCAAAAAGGTAGTACTGATTTAGAAGGAACAAAACGCATAATAGATCCAGATGATCGCATACCAGGTTGGCGCGATCGATCAGATCTATTTATGTACAATCTAAAGACAAAACAAATGCAACGTCTTACATTTGGTGATCGTAGTATTCATCTGTACGATATTTCATCGGATGGTAAAAAAATTCTCTTTGCATGGAATAAAATGACGCCTAGTAAGACACCTTTTGATGCAATAACAATCTTGGAGATGGATGCTCACACACTAAAGGTAGACACCCTTCTCTGTGAACAACCTTTTATTTCATCTGCAAGTTATTCGCCTGATGGACAGCAACTGCTTGTCAAAGCATCTCCTTGGTCGTTTAATAAAATAGGATGCGAAGTCAAAACTAATCAAATTCCAAATTCATTTGACTATCGTCTTTATCTTTACGATATTGCAAGTAAAAAAGTTACTCCCCTATTAAGAAATTTCAAACCAAATGTAAAGAACTACGAATGGTTGAAGGGAGACGGAAAAATCTATTTTAATGCTGAAGATGGATTCAATATTTCACTTTTTAGTCTTAATCCAAAAACACTAAAAGTAGAACGGCTGAATCTTCCCATTACAAACATTCAACAATATTCTATAGCAGAGAATAGTAGTAAACCTTTGCTACTTGTCACAGGGCAAAGTGGAGAGATTGCACGCCAAATGTTCCTTGGAGTCGCAGGGCAAAAGATGAATAAATTTGGAGAGATCAACTTTGAAAAAGAGATGAACGATGTAGCACTGCCTAAGTGCATCGATTGGAACTTTAAAGCTTCGCGTGGGGATACTATTCATAATTTCTACTATCTTCCTGCGAATTTTGATACCTCAAAGAAGTATCCAATGATTGTTTACTATTATGGAGGTTGCTCTCCAACTAGCAAGAATCTAGAAGGCTTTTGGCCCCTTTCTGCTCTAACAAGCCAAGGTTATATCGTACTCATTCTTGAGCCAAGCGGTGCCACAGGATTTGGTCAAGAATTTGCAGCTCGCCACGTAAATACCTGGGGAGATGAGAGTAGTGATGATATTATTGAAGGTGTTAAAAGGTTCTGTTCTGAGCATTCATTCATTAACTCAAAGAAAATCGGATGTATGGGAGCTTCTTATGGAGGATTTATGACGCAATACTTACAAACTAAAACAAATCTATTTGCAGCCGCCATTAGTCATGCTGGTATCAGCGATATAACGGCATATTGGGGAGGTGGATATTGGGGGTATACCTATGGAGAAACAGCTGAATATGGAAATTTCCCATGGTCTAATCCTGACCTATTCGTAAAGCACAGCCCTCTCTACAATGCAGACAAGATTCATACTCCATTATTATTATTACACGGAACGGACGATACTAATGTCCCTACTAATCAAAGTCAAGCATTATATACTGCTCTACGAATATTAAATCGTCCAACAGCCTATATAACATTTGATGGAGAGAATCATGTAATCAGTAAGTTCAAGAATAGAATGGCTTGGCAGGAAATTATCAACGCATGGTTCGCTATGTGGTTGAAAGATGAACCGCAATGGTGGAATTCTCTCTATCCTGGAGATTGTTTTGATAAAAATTAAAAAATCAAAAACAAAGTATCACAACAATAAAGATCTCACAAGCATATTAAATATATTAATAGTAACTCTACACCGTCTTAAAGAAGAGTCTTATATGACTTTCCCGAATAAACGACAACAGAAATCAATCATGTTATGCTTATTGAATTAAAAAATATAGATATTGCTCATAGAGATAAAACGCTCATAAGTAATGTAGAATTCTATGTAGAAGAAGGCGAATTTGTCTATATCATTGGTAGCGTTGGCTCAGGGAAAAGTTCCTTGCTAAAAACTCTTTATGGTGAACTTCCCATCACCAAATCTAACTCAGATGAAGTTATATCCAACATCTTAGATGTTAATCTATTAACTGTAAAAAGTAAACACTTGCCTGAGCTACGCCGACAACTGGGAATTATCTTTCAAGATTTTCAGCTGTTACATGATAGAACTATTGGTGACAATCTTGATTTTGTACTCCGTGCCACAGGCTGGAAGAAAAAAAACGAACGATCTCAACGCATAGAAGAAGTTCTTAACTTAGTAGAACTCACTGATAAAAAAGATAAATTTCCACATGAGCTTTCTGGTGGTGAACAACAACGCATTAGTATTGCTCGTGCACTTTTAAATAAGCCGCGTATCATTTTAGCCGATGAACCCACGGGAAATCTTGACCAAAATACAGGATACAAAATTGTACAAATACTGAGAAACGTATGTGAACAAGGAACAACAGTTTTAATGGTAACTCACAATCTTAACTACCTTAGTCGCTTTCCTGGTATTGTATATCGAATAGAAGGTTTTTCCATTAAAGATGTAAGTAACGAATATAATACTCCTATAGAATTAGATTAAAGCAGAATTATGAAGATACAGAAATTTGGTGGTACCTCAGTAGGTACTCCGCAGCGAATGAAAGAAGTATGCAACCTCATTACGCAAGAGAAGGGAAATATCGTAGTATTATCAGCTATGTCTGGCACGACAAATAGCTTGGTAGAAATTGCAGACTATTTCAAAAAAGGAAATCCAGAAGCAGCTAGTGGAGTCATTAATAGGCTCCGCTCCAAATATGCACAGCATATAGAAGATCTTTACTCTTCTGAAGAATCGAAACAACGGACACTGAGCTTCCTTGATGAAGAATTTACTCTTCTTCATTCTTTTGCATGTGTATCTTTTACTGATACTGTAGAAAAAACAATTGTTGCACAAGGTGAAATTATTAGTACCAATATGGTCACTAACTACCTCACTGAACAAGGAATAAAAGTAAAACTTCTTCCTGCACTATCTTATATGCGACTTAGTGAAAATGGTGAGCCAGATCTTCCATATATTAAAGAACATTTGAGTGAGCTTTTACAAGCTAATCCTGCGGATCTTTATATTACTCAAGGATTTATTGCTCGCAATGCAAAGGGGGATATAGATAATTTACTACGTGGTGGGTCTGACTATACTGCATGTCTAATTGGAGCCGGATTGAAAGCTGAAGAAATTCAGATTTGGACAGATATAGACGGCATGCACAATAATGATCCTCGGGTTGTAGAAAATACAGAAGCAGTTCGCCAACTCAACTTTGAAGAAGCTGCTGAATTAGCTTATTTTGGAGCAAAAATTCTTCATCCTACTTGTATTCAACCAGCTCGCTATGCAGGCGTCCCAGTAAAATTACTAAATACAATGGACCCCAAGGCTCCAGGAACAGTTATCAACAATGAGATGATGCCTAATAAAATTAAAGCTGTCGCAGCAAAAGATAATATTACCGCTATCAAAATTGTTAGTTCACGTATGTTACTGGCAACAGGATTTCTCTCAAAAGTTTTTGAAATCTTTGAAACATATAAGACTAGTATCGATATGATTACAACATCCGAAGTTGGTGTATCTTTGAGTATCGACAACAAGAGCCAACTAACTCAAATTGTTGAAGAACTCAAAAAATACGGTACAGTTGAAGTAGATGAAGAGATGTGTATAATTTGTGTTGTTGGCGATCTACGTTGGGGGAACGTTGGCTTTGAATCCCGCGTCTCTGAAGCAATGGCCAATATACCAGTACGCATGATTAGTTATGGTGGTTCCAACCACAACATATCCTTCCTTGTGCGCGAACAAGATAAGAAAAATGCACTGATTGCTCTCAGCGCAAAACTCTTTAATTAACAATATGCAAAATATGCCATTTCCTATAGATTGGTTTCAGCAGCAAACAACTCCTTTCTACTACTACGATTTTAGAATTCTTCAAAAAACATTGGAGGCAGCAAAAAAGGCTGTAGCGGAAAACAACAACTATCATTTACATTATGCTGTTAAGGCCAATTCTAATCCACAAATTCTAAAAAAGATTAGCCAAGCTGGACTTGGAGCTGACTGTGTAAGTGGTGGAGAAATAAAAGCAGCTCTAGCTGCAGGGTTTCCAGCTTCTAGCATTGTCTTCGCAGGAGTTGGAAAAGCCGATTGGGAAATAAAACTTGCTTTAGAAGTACAAATCAGTTGTTTCAATGTAGAAAGTATCCCTGAACTATACGTCATAAACGACTTAGCTGCAGAGCAAGGAGTAAAAGCAAATATTGCATTCAGAATTACCCCGAACATAGATGCACATACAAACTCAAAAATTACAACGGGACTCAGAGAAAACAAATTTGGAATAGCGATGGAGGATATGGTTTTTGCTGTTAAAGAGGCCATATCTCTCCCTCATATCAATTATGTAGGACTACATTTTCATATTGGAAGCCAAATTCTTGACATTTCCCGCTTTGCTGTTTTATCTGAACGTATTAACAAACTTCAGGATCAATTAGATGCAGAGAATATTAAAACATCAACTATAAATGTTGGAGGAGGATTGGGAGTTAACTATGAATATCCTGATGAGCATCTCATTCCAGACTTCAAAAAATATGTTGATACATTTCGTCAAATTCTCAAATTGCGATCTGGACAACAGGTACATTTCGAATTAGGCCGTAGCATAGTTGCACAATGTGGTACTTTAATTAGTAGAGTTCTATATGTAAAAGAAGGGCACCACAAAAAGTTTCTCATTCTTGACGCAGGTTTTACAGATCTCATACGACCAGCCATGTATAATGCTTTTCATCTTGCGCAAAACCTGACAGCAACTACAAAAAAAATAGAGAAATATGATATCGTAGGCCCCATTTGCGAAAGTAGTGATATATTTATAAAGGATTTCTACATGCCTGAAGGCAAACGCGGAGATCTGATTGCCTTTCGTTCTGCAGGTGCCTATGGGGAAATTATGGCGAGCCAATATAATTGTCGCTCACTACCAAATAGTATCGTCTCAGAATAGCACCTAGAAACTTTAGCTTTCACAAGCTTTTAAAAAAAATATTCTGATAAAAGACAATATATTTATTCGTACATTTGCTCAAACAATCTATTTTTTATGTTTATACAAAAATTTCTAACTCGATTTGGAAGATACATAGAATTGATGGGACGAACTTTTGGACGCCCCGACAATTGGAGAATGTTCGGAAAACAATACCTAAAAGAGATGGCTCAACTTGGAGTTGATTCCATTGGCATTGTCTTGCTAATCTCGTTTTTTATAGGTGCTGTAATTTGTATTCAAATCAAACTGAATATTCAAAGTGCTTGGATGCCATTATGGGTATCTGGCTACGTAACTCGTGAAATTATGTTGCTAGAATTCTCTAGTAGTATTATGTGTCTTATCCTCTCAGGAAAAGTAGGTTCCAATATTGCTTCTGAGTTAGGCACAATGAGAACTACACAGCAGATAGATGCGCTTGAGATTATGGGAGTTAATTCGGCTAATTACTTAATCTTACCTAAGATTTTTGGTCTCTTAACTATGATGCCTTTCTTGGTAATATTTAGTACTGGGAGCGGTATATTGGGCGCTTACTGCACTGCGTGGATTGGTCATATAATTACAGCATCTGACTTAACGGCAGGTTTACAACACGACTTTGAAAGTTGGTTCTTTTGGATGGGAGTCATAAAGTCGCTATTTTTTGCATTCATCATCTCAAGTGTTTCATCTTTCTTCGGATATACTGTAGAGGGTGGATCTATTGATGTAGGCAAAGCATCTACTAATGCTGTAGTTTCCAGCAGCATGTTAATTCTTTTCTCAGACCTTTTCTTAACACGACTTCTTTCATGATAGAACTACAACACTTATACAAATCTTTTGAAGATAAAGACGTATTAAAAAATATTACTACGACTTTTGAAAATGGTAAGACAAATTTAATAATTGGCCAAAGTGGCTCAGGAAAGACTGTCCTGATAAAGTGCACTGTAGGCCTCTTTTCTCCAACAAAGGGAGATATCATCTATGATGGACGCTCTTTCGTAAATATGAAAAAGACAGAACGTGCGTTACTTCGCCGAGAAATGGGTATGATCTTCCAAAATGCAGCATTGTTCGATTCAATGCCTGTCTTGGATAATGTAATGTTCCCATTAGATATGTTTTCAAGCGAAAATTATGCACGGCGAAAAAAGCGTGCTGAATACTGTCTAGATCGCGTAAATCTATTAGATTCAAAAGCTAAATATCCAGATGAAATTTCTGGAGGAATGCAAAAACGTGTAGCCATTGCACGCGCAATTGCTATGAACCCTAAATATCTGTTTTGTGATGAACCTAATTCTGGCTTAGATCCAAAAACATCTTTGGTCATTGATGAACTGATTCATAGCATTACGCAAGAAAGTAGTATCACAACTATTATCAATACTCACGACATGAACTCCGTAATGGGAATTGGCGAACACATTCTATATATTTATAAAGGACATAAAGAATGGGAAGGGACAAAGGATGAAATTATAAATTCAGACAACGAACGCTTAAATTCCTTTGTCTTTGCATCAGATCTTTTTAGGAAAGTAAGAAACGAAATGACAGACTCTAACAAATAAATTATTTTCTGACAAAAGAGAAACTTAAAAAGGTACAATCTCAAAAAAGACTGTACCTTTTAATTTTGTCGCTATTCTTCTTACTTTACTTTAGCAACAATTGCTTTGAATGCAGCAGGATTATTAACAGCAAGATCTGCTAAAACTTTGCGGTTAATTTCAATACCTGCTTTGTGGAGATTACCCATCAATTGAGAATAGGAAAGTCCCTCAAGACGTGCAGCAGCATTAATTCGCTGAATCCAGAGAGCACGGAAATTACGTTTCTTTGAACGGCGGTCACGGAAGGCGTATGTAAGACCTTTTTCCCAAGTATTCTTAGCTACAGTCCAAACATTTTTGCGAGCACCATAGTAACCGCGAGTGAGTTTCAGAATTCTTTTACGTCTTGCTCTAGATGCAACGTGATTTACTGATCTTGGCATTTTTTTAATTCTTTTTGGAGCTTAGCGCCGCATAACAGTAGTTATCGGTCTTTGGAGCTAAACAACCGGTTAAACTTAAAATGAACTAATTTTAACGGAGGCAAAGAAGTTCGCGAACTTGCTTCAGATTTGTCTTGTCAGCGATTGCGACATGAACAAGATTACGCTTTTGTTTCTTTGTTTTCTTTGTCAGAATGTGACTGTGATAAGCGTGACGGCGTACCACTTTACCCGTTCCAGTAAGAGCAAATCTTTTCTTTGCGCTGGAATTAGTTTTTACTTTTGGCATTGCTTTTAATATTAAATATATAAAATTAATAGGCGGCTGAGTGATATACCAAACACAGCGCGCACTTTCTTTAGTTAAAAATCTTCACCTTCTATTTTGGGACCAGTATACTCCTTCTTAGCCTTTTGTTGTGGAGCCTTACGTTCAGCCTTATCAAATAAGTCTTCAGACTTAGTAGTCTTTTTCACTGGTACCTTTTTGGGAGAAATAAAGATAATCATTCTTTTTCCTTCCAATACTGGCATTTGTTCGACCTTACCAAATTCTTCTAGATCATTGGCAAATCGAAGAAGAAGAACTTCTCCTTGCTCTTTAAACAAAATAGAGCGTCCACGAAAGAATACATAAGCTTTCACCTTATTACCTTCTTCAAGAAAGCCTTTGGCATGCTTCAACTTAAAATTATAATCGTGGTCATCTGTTTGCGGCCCGAAACGAATCTCTTTTACTTCCACCCGCACTTGCTTAGCTTTTAATTCCTTTTGGTGCTTCTTTTGTTGATAGAGGAATTTGCTATAATCAATAATACGGCATACTGGAGGCGCAGCATTGGGCGAGATTTCAACCAAATCTAGACCTTTTTGCTCCGCAAGTTGCAACGCTTGACGAGTAGAAAGAACCTGACTCTCTATCTCATTACCAACAATGCGTACCTCAGGGACTCTAATCTGCCTGTTAATGCGATACTGCAACTTATTCTTGTCGTTCTTCAATTTACTAATATTGATGTTAATATTGAACTATGGGTACTATTCTCCCAAAGCGGTTGCAAATTTATAAAAGAAAAAGAGAAGGACAAAGCATTTCTTTATTTTTTTACCTTATCCTTCTCGTATATAGCTATTTCTGTTCTACAGATAAGTTACTTATAACAAATTTTCCTTTTCTTTGACTACCTCTGCAAGAACAAATTGACCAAATTCAGAAATTGACATAACTCCTTTGTCACCTTCTCCCTGCCGACGAACACTAACTTTTCCTTCAGCAGCTTCTTTCTCTCCAACGATCAATAAGTACGGAGTATGTTTTATCTCATTATCACGAATCTTTCTACCAATTTTTTCGCTACGGGAATCTGTTTCACAACGAATTCCTAAATTTAGTAACTCATGACGAATATTCTCCGCATAATCATTAAACTTATCCGAAATAGGTAGAATAACACATTGCTCAGGAGTTAACCACAGAGGGAACTTACCTGCAGTATGCTCGATAAGGACAGCAACGAAACGCTCTAAAGAACCAAAAGGAGCACGATGTATCATCACAGGACGATGTTTCTTGTTGTCCTCGCCAGTATACTCGAGTTCAAAACGCTCAGGAAGGTTATAGTCTACTTGAATTGTACCCAACTGCCAACGACGCCCTAAGGCATCTTTCACCATGAAATCAAGTTTAGGTCCATAGAACGCAGCCTCACCAATTTCTTCATGCACATTAAGTCCTTTTTCTTTACAAGCCTCTCGAATAGCATTTTCACTTTCTTCCCAAATCTCATCAGAACCAATATACTTCTCTGTATCTTTGGGATCACGCAGCGAAATCTGAGCCTCATAAGTTTCAAAGTTGAATGTTTTGAAAACCTTCAAGATAATATCAATGACTGATTCAAACTCTGCCTTTACTTGGTCTGGGCGTACAAAAATATGAGCATCATCTTGAGTAAATGTACGCACACGCGTCAAGCCATGGAGCTCGCCACTCTTCTCATAGCGAAACACAGTACCAAACTCTGCAACACGAAGGGGTAAATCTTTATACGACCGTGGCTTGCGAGCATAAACTTCACAATGATGAGGGCAGTTCATAGGCTTAAGCATATATTCTTCATCTTCTTCGGGAGTATGAATGGGCTGGAATGCATCTTTCCCATAATGATCATAGTGTCCCGAAGTAACATAGAGATTCTTACCTCCAATACCAGGAGTTATCACCTCTTGATAGTCGTATGGTCTCAAGAGACTTCTCAACATTTCTTGCAATCCCAAGCGCAATTGAGTCCCCTTTGGCAACCAAATAGGTAGTCCTTTTCCTACGCGCTCAGAGAACATAAAGAGTTCCATCTCTTTACCAATCTTTCTATGGTCACGCTTTTTTGCCTCCTCTAAAAGAGTCAGATACTCTTCAAGCATCTTTTTCTTGGGGAATGTGATACCATAAATACGAGTCATCTGCTCGCGTTTCGCATCACCACGCCAAAAAGCACCTGCAACACTCATTATCTTAACAGCTTTAATTAAGCCTGTTGAAACAAGGTGTGGACCACGACAAAGATCTGTAAACTTACCTTGAGTATAAGTTGTAATTGTCCCATCCTCCAAGTCTTGATCAATGTGTTCACATTTATAAACTTGGCCATCCGCCTTGAACTCTGCAAGTGCATTTTCCTTGGAAACTTCTTTACGCACAACAGGCTCGTTCTTTTTTGCCAATTCCAACATCTTAGCTTCAATCTTGCTAAAATCATTTTCAGAAATTGTCTGCCCGTCTGCTGGCATTACATCATAGAAGAAGCCATTTTCTACAGCTGGACCAAAACCAAACTGAATACCAGGATATAATTCCTGCAAAGCTTCTGCCAACAAGTGGGCCGATGTATGCCAAAATGTATGTTTACCCTCTTCGTCGCTAAACTTATAAAGCGCAATCGTAGCATTCTCCAAGATTGGACGATTCAACTCTACAGTATCTCCATTCACACTGCAACTAACAACATCGCGTGCTAGTGCTGGAGAAATGCTTTCTGCAATCTGAAGTCCCGTTACGCCACTTTCATATTCACGGACAGAACCATCCGGAAAAGTAATTTTAATCATATTACGCATTTTTATTCATTTCTGCAAAATTAGGTCAATTGTACAAAAGTACAAAATTTAGCTTCCATAAATCAAGATATTTCTGTATTTTACCTAGAATTTGTTTTTCCCAAAAAGCTTTTATCAACGAATAGCTAAGTTTTTCCGATACTCTCCATAAGACAAAGATTCTACATACAAACTAGGCAATCAGATTCAAGATAAAATCCAATTGCCCAGTAGATTATCTTATATGTTCCACGTCTGTCTACTTAATAAACACTTTCCGTCCATTCTGAATATATAAGCCATGAGCTGGGTGCTGAACTTTGCGACCTTGGAGATCATATACTCCCTCTAGATTCGTTTGGAATACTTCAGTAGAGGCAATTCCTGTCTGAACTTTTCCATAATCGAAACTCACAAGTCCATTATTTACTGCAATATTATATAAATGAGTCTTGAAACGCCCTATATAAGCAGACGCCCAGCGAGAATATAGAAGGTTATCGGTAAAGAATTCAGACGAGTTTGTGGTCCCCGGAAAAAGATCGTTTTGATAGCCTGCCCACGATGCAAGATAAATTCCTGACTTATTACCATCAGCTGGAACATAAGTAAAACGCGGATGATCTGTAATATTATTCAAAATATTAGCCACCCACGCAGACTGATTATAATCAACATGTGTAATCAGCAACCCTGTCCCCATAAAAGAAGGATACCAGGTGTCCACTTGACGATTCTCCAATAAGAAATATTCCTTGTCATTAACAGGATTTACAATGCGATAACATGAAACACTATCAGCAGATTCATTTGCAAAACTATAAAGCTTGTATTGAAGAGAATCTTTAAGATCCACTACACGTTGCCAACCCAAAACAGAACGCTCATAGGCATTATAACCAATCGGTCTATAGCCATTATAGGCATATTGTCCATAATCCATCACGCTCCAATAGTCCATATTTTTAATGGTATCACCTTTCTCGTCAACAATTTTTCCCCGAGTATTATAAAAGTCAGGTAAACCAAGCGCATGGCCAAATTCATGAACCATAATGCCCATTCCTGCAAAAACCTGTTTTCCAGAATAGACCTTAGATACAAACTGTGGATTTGTTTCATTGCCCACATAATATGAACCTACCTTATATCCATTGATCTTGACTTCTTGGGCGTCAAGGGAACGAAAATGCGGCCAAAGATAATCCTGAGAACCACTTATGCGTTCTGTATTATGTTCTCCCATTCCTGCAAAAAAAATTCCGACTAGTGGGATTTTCCCATCAACAAGAAACTGAGAAAAATCAACACCTGCAGCATTAGCCTTTTCCAAGACCTCCTGAACAAACTCTAAGCATCTTGTATCTCGATGTCCGTTTTCATCAGCTCCATAATGAGCATAGCCAGCTCCCACTTCAACTTTTGCAACAATCACATAATTCGGAGTAAAAAGGCCTTTACTTTGCGAAATAAAGTAATCACGAACACTACCCTTACAATACTTTTCATCTTTATATCCAGGCTCATTAAAGAAGCGAGTAAGCTTTTCCTTAGTCGTTGTAGATTGGAATTTCGTATCCGCAAACTCTACCATAATTATAGGAATTTTGGGAGAGCCAATACTCTTAACTGCGCCTTTTCCTGAGACTCCATAAGTTCCTAAGCCATTAGAATTTACAGTAGCAAATGTTTTTTTCTCAATTCTCTTCGGTAGAATTTGATTTGATAAAGCGTCTTCACTTAATGCAGATTTAGCGACAAAATGCTGTTCTTCCTTATTTCTATTATTTACGGAATGAGCTACAACCAGAGATGATTTAAATCCATCTTCCGAAGAGATAGCATAGCAAAGGCTATTATTTTGCGAATTATAAAATAATACTTTACCATCCTGTGTAAGATAATATATCAAGGATTCTTTAGATATCGATACAACAGAAATCTCACTACCATCTGCTTGTTGATATATGAATGCAGGACGAGTGGGAATATTAGCCAAAGATGTTATTGCCAAGAGTAAAGAGACAATAAAAAGACAAAAAAACCTATTCATGATCAATGTATTTCGAAATACTTACCGATGCCAAAATTATGAATTTCATTTCATAAAGCAAAATTTTTATATAAATGAGCCAAAAATGTGTTTAAATGATAGTTTAAACCAGAGCAATACACCAGACGTATAATTTCCCAAAGCATATTTTAAAAGAACTCAGACAACGGCATAGTATTACGATAGAAACACCATAATCGATATTTATAGAGTTATGAGGGCACTTTATAAATTTTTTAGCACTCAGCTTTATTACAATCGCTTAAGTTCTCTTTATATTGTTTCTATAACCACAAATGCATCTTTCTTAAGTTCACTTCCAAATATCTCCTATTTCTCTTTACCTTCCACTAGAATTTTACTTGCCTCAAAGAAAACGATACAATAAGGCTGCCAACTGATATCCCTATTGCATCAGTTGGCACAATAAGGAAATTCTTAAACGTTATAAGGAAATTCTTAAATACTGCTCTGTACTGAAAAAGGCATATCAAATGAACAAAAGGAGATTCCTTTTCTTTGAAGACTAGGAAAAGTTTTTTATTCTGTTCGGATAGCCTTGGCTGGTTGGATTCTACTTATCATAAAACTTGGCCCCAGCATAGCTAGTAATGTTATCAACACAGTTGCAACATTAAGCAATAGGATTATTCCAACATTTACATCTACAGGAACTGCGGATACATAGTATGTCGCAGGATCCAACTTTATCATTCCAAACTGATATTGAAACCAAACTAAGATTAATCCTACAGTATTGCCAATGAGAAGACCACGCCCCACAATCATCAAAGCATACAATAAAAAGATATGTCGAACTCGAGCGTTTGTTGCTCCCATAGCTTTCAATATCCCTATTGTATTGGTCCTCTCTAAAATCAAAATCAACAGCCCACTAATCATTGAGAAAGCTGCAACAAGGGCCACAAGAATCAGAATAACCCAGATATTCATATCCAAAAGTCCTAACCAATTCAACACGCTAGCAGTACGTGGGTTTTCAGTTAAAGGTAGCACATAATAAGATTTTGACTGATTATCTGGAAGATTCTTTAGCAAAGTTCTTACTTGAGAGGTGGCACTAGTCATAGTTTTCATATTATTCAATCGAACTTCCAAGCAACTAGTTTGAGTTGTATTCCATCCATTCAATTGATTAACAGAGGCTAGATTTGTTAAAACAAATGTTTTGTCAAACTGTTTTAAGTTCGTTTGATATATTGCTGAAACTCGAAAGCGGCGCATCTTCACAGTGTTCTCAAAGAAGTATGCAAAAACTCTATCGCCCACGCGCAGGTTTAAGGCATCGCTCATCATTTTTGAGATAATAATATCATTCGAAGGAGTACTATTACTCAGTTGTGGCATTTTACCAGAAATTATACTTTGAGCAATGAAAGAGGTATCATAGTCCTCCCCAATTCCTTTTATACTCACAGCTTGAAAATCATTGTCAGTTTTAAGTATTCCCATTTTCTCAGAAAAATACTGAACTTTCTCTACGTTTGGAAGATGAGAAATTTTAGAAATCAGCTGTGGATTAACAGATATTGGATAGCTTTCAGGAGAACTAAAAGAGTTTATATCCAATATCTCTATATGCGAAGCAAAGCCCGTGAGCTTATTTGTTATTTCAAATTTGAAGCCACGAACAACACATACACTTAATATCATCACAACCAAGCCTAATGCAACACCCAAAGTTGCAATATGAATGGCAGGAACAGATGCCTTCCGTTTTCTTTGCGAATTATTTCTAAAGAAACGATTGGCTAAAAAAAGATTCATAACTTAAACAGACTCTTTTCTTTTATTATTTTAGATTATAACATTCCAAGGCTTTACGAAGTATCAATAGAGCTCGACTCAGATCCGCATTCTTCAAAACATAAGCTATTCGAACCTCATCACCCCCCGCATTTTGCGTCACATAGAATCCAGCAGCCGGCGCCAACATTATAGTTTCTCCCTCGTACTCAAAATCTGTTAGACACCAAGCACAAAACTTCTCAGCATCATCTACTGGTAGCTTAGCAACCGTATAGAAAGCCCCCATCGGTATAGGAGAATATACACCAGGAATCCTATTAAGTCCATCTATCAAACACTTGCGTCGATCCACATAGTCTTCATAACAAGCCATACTGTATTCTGGTCCTGCATCCATAGAAGCCTCGGCAACAATCTGTCCTAAAAGAGGAGGGCTCAAACGTGCCTGACAAAATTTCATTACGGCTTCACGTACCTTTTCGTTCTTTGTAATTAATGCTCCAATACGAATACCACATTCGCTATAACGCTTAGAAACGGAATCAATCAAAATAACATTTTGTTCGATGCCATCAAGATGAAAAGCACTTATATAGGGGGAGCCTGTATATATGAATTCTCTATAAACCTCATCACTAAATAAATACAGATTATACTTACTAACTAAATCCCTGATTTGATTCATTTCACGACGCGTGTACAAATACCCCGTTGGATTATTGGGATTGCAAATCATTATTGCCTTAGTATGCTGATTGATTAGCTTTTCAAATTCTTCCACTTTAGGTAAAGCAAATCCTTCCTCTATCGTGGTCGCAATCGTTTTAATTTTAGCTCCTGCAGCTATTGCAAATGATTTATAATTTGCATAGCCGGGTTCTGGCATTATAATTTCATCTCCTGGATTCAAACAAGTCATAAAAGCAAAAAAGACAGCCTCTGAGCCCCCGGTAGTTATTATTATATCGTCTGGAGAAAGAGATATATTATACTTGCTATAATAATGAGTTAATTTCTCTCTATAGGAAAAAAAACCTTCACTTGGACTGTATTCTAACGTTGTACGGGTGACATGCTTTAACGCCTCTAAGCCTTCTTCGGGAGTCGGTAAATCTGGTTGTCCAATATTTAGATGATACACTTTGATTCCACGAGCTTTCGCTTGCTCTGCTAAAGGTGCCAATTTACGTATAGGTGACATCGGCATCATCTCTGCACGGTGTGAAATTGTTAGCATAATTAAATATTTATATTATTCAGGCAAATGTACAAATTATTGCCTTATGACACAAATTTCACAAATATTTTAATCTGTTGCAGCACTATTGTCAAGAATCCTAATAGAGAAGGATTTCTCAAAAACATTTGCTATTATGAATATTTTTTAAGAATATTGCAGAAGAAACGATAGAAATCACACTAAAAGAAGTATTTTCTCTCAACACCGTTAAAATAAGCGATCCATTTCACACACTTAAAAGATAAAATGTTAGATTCGTATGAAAAAGATTATTGTAGTAATTTTCTTATTTTCTTTTCTTTCATCTTTTGCTCAGAGTTATAAACCAACACAAGAAAATATTCAATCCAGGAATGATTTTGCAAACGATAAGTTCGGCATTTTCCTTCATTGGGGATTATATTCTATTTTCGGACAAGGCGAATGGTATATGACAAATGAAAATATAGATTGTCATGAATATGCAAAATCGGCACAAGCGTTCTACCCGCATAACTTTAACGCAGAGAAATGGGTAGAGGCAATAAAAGCAAGTGGAGCAAAATACATAACATTTACAACTCGACACCACGACGGCTTTTCTCTGTGGGACACGAAGCAGAGTGACTACAACATTATGAATACTCCGTACGGCAAAGATATCGTAAAGGAATTAGCAGATGAGTGTCACAAACAAGGTATTTCCTTACATCTCTACTATTCACTTCTTGACTGGACACGAGAAGATTACCCGTTAGGAAGAACAGGACTCGGCACCAAGAGAATACATGCATCAAAGACAGGAAACTGGCCCAGTTATCTAGCATTTATGAATAATCAACTGACAGAGCTTCTTTGTAATTATGGTAATATCAGAGCTATTTGGTTTGACGGATGGTGGGATCATGACGAAGATTCTATTCCTTTTAATTGGCAGTTTAATGAAATTTATGATAACATACACCGCCTACAACCTCAATGCTTGATTGGAAACAATCATCATCAGCACCCTTTCGAAGGAGAGGATATTCAAATCTTTGAAAGAGATGTGCCAGGGGAAAACAAGGCAGGATTATCAGGACAAACGATTGGAAGATTACCCCTCGAAACATGCCAAACGATGAATGGAATGTGGGGATATAAAGTAAAAGATCAAAACTATAAAAGCCCGAAAGAACTTATCCAACTACTTGTCAAAACAAGTGGAAAGGGAGCAAATCTCCTCCTTAATATTGGACCACAACCAGATGGAAGTTTACCTGATACAGCACTCGCTAGATTAACCCAAATAGGAATTTGGCTCAAAGAATATGGGGAAAGTATTTATGGAACAAGTGCAGGTAATTTTAAACAAGGAGACAGCATCGTTTCAACTCAGAGAGAAAACATTCTCTATCTTCACTTTTTAAACGAAAAAGGATCTAGGCAAGAGATGTCCATTCCGATCTCCAAGAGAATCAAAAAAATCACCGCATTAAAAGAGAACTCAAATATACCTTTTAGACAGAGAAATGGAATCTTAAAATTTAAGATAACTATTCCTAAAAACAATATAGATTATATTCTTCGCATTGAATAAACAATAAAACGGCCCTTAAGCCGTTTTTTGTATAATTAAGCACTACAACGAAAAAAATGATTGAATACATAACGGGGAAAATAACAAATTTGACTCCAGCAGAAGCTGTCATAGAAACTACAGGCATAGGATATTTATTTTTTATATCTCTCAACACATACTCCTCACTTCAAGGTAAAGAAGAAGGAACGTTGTATGTACACGAAGATATTCGCGAAGATACTCACAATCTTTTTGGCTTTTACTCCACCTTAGAACGAGATTTTTTTCGTCTCTTAATTGGAATTAGTGGAGTTGGAGGGCAAACAGCACGCATGATTCTCTCTGCTTTTACTCCTAAAGATCTTATTGGAGTTATTCAGAGTGATGATGTTCGAAGTCTTAAAAGCGTGAAAGGAATTGGACCAAAGGCAGCACAACGAATTATCGTAGAATTGAAAGATAAAGTAATAAAATTTGAGAGTTCGTCCTCATCTACCGCCAAACGAACAAACATCACTGCCGATATTGAAGAAGCGATAGGAGCACTCCAAACTTTAGGTTTTTCACCAGCCTCAGCTCAAAAGGCTGTTATTGAGATTTCAAAAGAAAACCCGAGTATAACAGTTGAAGACATTATTAAGCTAGCACTAAAAATGCTTTAATTCTAAACATAAGGACGTTTTACTTTGAAACATCAGACCGCTAAAATAATCATTACTTTACTTGCTATAGTAACAACTTCTTTTGCAGCAAGAAATGCTATACCTCTTTACTTTGATGCTAAAACGATTGTACAAAAAGCAAACAACGAAGTAGAGCACAGCTTGTATGATATACCTGCAGACACTATCCATTTTCCTGTAAAACAAACAGTTCAACAGAATTTAAAATCTAAAACCTCCTCTTCCACAGATCTAAAAGATCCAGAAAACTTAACTACAGGTATTTTCTACGATGAAAATACTGGAACTTATCAGTTTGGAACAAAACTGGGAGAGAATTGGATATCTACTCCACTTATGATGACAGAGGAAGATGTCAATTCATCTTTCATCCATCAATCCTTTCGAGATTTTTTCCGTAAGAAGAATGCAGAAGACGCACAAAGTAAAGGAAAGGAGAAATTTGACTTCACTGATATGAAATTTGACTTAGGGCCCGCTAGCAAAATATTTGGCCCTGGAGGAGTTAGAATAAAAACGCAAGGAACAGCTGAATTAAAACTAGGCGCAAACACTCGTGCCGTTGATAACCCTTCTCTTTCTGAAAGAAATAGAAAGGTCTTCGGCTTCGACTTTGATGAAAAGATAAACCTTAGCGTCAATGGGAATATAGGAGATAAAATGGGTATGGAGTTCAATTATAACTCTGATGCCACATTTAACTTCGATGCTCAAAAACTAAAGCTCCAATATGAAGGGAAAGAAGACGAAATAGTCAAGCTTATTGAAGCAGGAAACGTTTCAATGCCCACAAATAATTCTCTAGTACGTGGTGCTACTTCTCTTTTTGGTGTACGCACAGATTTACAATTTGGAAAGTTAAAGCTTCAAACAATACTTGCACAAAAGAAGAGTTCTACACAAAGCGTAAAGTCAAATGGAGGTGTACAACTTAGCAACTTTGAATTTAGTGCGGACGATTACGACGAACGCCGTCACTTCTTTTTAGCGCATTTCTTCCGAGACAACTATGACAAAAATATGGCACAACTGCCTAATATTTTAAGTGGTGTCACTATCAATCGAGTAGAAATTTGGGTAACCAACAAAACAGGACAAACGACAAATACACGAAATATTATTGCTTTTACAGACTTAGGTGAAAACATACATACCAAGAACTCTCTATGGAGCAGAGGAAGCATCGTAAATCCTTCTAATAATTCTAATACACTCTATTCTACACTAACTAGTAGTCTATCTGGAGCACGAGATATTGCTACAGCAACAACCATACTAGATGGATATGGGTTAAGAGGAGGGACTGATTATGAAAAATTAGAATCAGCTCGCCTCCTTAGTCCCTCAGAATACATTCTAAATAAGACGCTCGGCTACATTTCATTAAAAAGTACTCTACAAACAGACCAGGTTCTCGCAATTGCCTTTGAATACACTTTCAGAGGCACTAGTTATCAAGTGGGTGAATTTTCAACCGACATGAAGAACTCTTCTAGCTGTCTCTTTGTAAAGTCTTTAAAAAACACAGCCAATACTCCTGAGCAAGGAAACTGGGACTTAATGATGAAGAATGTGTATTCTTTAGGAGCTAGTAATGTACAGAAAGATAAATTTAGACTCGATATCAAATACCTTTCTGATACCACGGGCGTATATCTCAATTATCTTCCCATCAGCGGACTAAAAGATAAAAAAATTATTCAGCTTATTGGTTTAGATCGTTTAGATAATAACAATAAACGGAATCCTAATGCTTATTTCGATTTTGTTGAGGGATATACAATAGATTCTGAAAATGGACGAGTGTTTTTCACTTCTGTAGAACCCTTTGGCTCCAATCTAGAAAAAGTAATAGGTAATACTGCAATTGCTAAAAAATTTGTCTTTCAAGAACTTTACGATTCGACAAAGACAATAGCAAAACAGATCGCAGAAAAAGATAAATTCTTAATTACAGGCCAATATAAAGCATCACGCGAAGATGAAATTTCTCTTGGGGCTATCAATGTTCCAAGAGGTTCTGTCATCGTCACAGCTGGCGGAGCTCGACTTGTTGAAGGTTCTGACTATACCGTAGATTATTATTCTGGTACAGTAAAGATTTTAAACAAATCTTTATTAGACGCAGGAACTCCTATCAATGTTTCGTTGGAAAGCGATACAGAATATGGTTTGCAACGTAAAACGTTATGGGGATTAAATTGGCAGTATGATTTCTCAAGGAATTTCATGTTAGGAGGAACTGTAATGCACCTCAGTGAAAAGCCGCTAACTACAAAGGTCTCAATGGGCTCAGAAGCTCTCAATAACACCATATGGGGATTAAATGTGGCGTATAAGAATCAGAGCCAATGGCTGACAAATCTCTTTGACAAACTTCCTCTCATACATCTGACCGAGCCAAGTTCTATCAATTTTTCTGCAGAATTTGCACAGCTTATAGCGGGTAAAAACAAAGGAACACAAGGTAACGCATCCTATATTGATGACTTTGAAAATACCAGTAGCAATATAGATATTTCTAATCCCAAAGATTGGGTCATTTCCAGCACACCTTCTATGTTTAGCGAATCTCAGCTAAACAACGATATTCGCTATGGTTATAATCGTGCGTTAATTGCATGGTACTACATAGATCCTCTTTTCACTCGACGAAACAGTTCACTAACTCCTAGCTATATCAAAGGAGACCTTGCACAGCTCTCTGATCCAGATGTACGTGAGGTCCCTAAATCTGATCTTTTCCCCAATAAAGCTGTCGACACACGTGAAAGTAACTATTTGAATATTTTTAATATAGCCTATTATCCTTCTGAACGTGGGCCTTATAATTTAGATCCAAATCTGGATATTAATGGACACTTACTCAATCCTAAACAACGTTGGGGGGGACTGATGCGCTCGTTGGATCAGACAGATTTTGAAACATCTAATATTGAGTACATTGAATTTTGGCTACAAGACCCCTTTATCAAAGCCCGCCAATCAGGGACGACATTTAGTGGGGACCTTTATTTCAATTTGGGAGAGATTTCAGAAGATATTCTGAAAGATGGCAAAAAATTCTATGAGAGTGGTATGCCTATAGATGGCAATAGCTCACTTTATACCGAAACTGCCTGGGGACGTATTCCTTCACAAACGAGCGTAACCTACGCATTCAATACAGCAAGTGGTGCCCGCGAAAGACAAGATGTAGGATACAATGGACTTACGTCTGCAGAAGAAGCTACATTTCCTGCATATCGTCATTTTTTAGATGCAATTAAAACACGTGTATCTGCAAGCGTCTATGAAAGTATTGCAGCAGCACCTTCTGCTGACAAATATCATTATTTTCGCGGTTCCGACTACGATAAAGAACGTAAAACAATTCTGGAAAGATACAAATACATTAATAATCCTAATGGTAACTCTGCTGATGCCAACAATTCACCTGAATCATATTCGACCGCTTATAAGACAACTCCAGATGCAGAGGATATCAATGCAGACTATACCATGAATGAATACGAAAAGTATTACCAGTACCATGTTAGCATCTCACCCAATGATATGGTTGTAGGTAAAAACTTTATCGTGGATTCTCGTGTAACAAATTCAAAATTGAGAGATGGAAGTAGTCCTGAAATAACGTGGTATCTTTTCCGAATCCCAGTAGAGAGCTACGAACGTAATGTTGGAGGTATCAGTGACTTTTCTAGTATTCGATTTATCCGAATGTTCCTTACAGGATTCGAAAAACCTGTAGTCCTTCGATTAGGCACATTCAACTTAATACGTGGCGACTGGAGAGCCTACGAGCAACCTCTTTACACAAATGGGATGGCTACCGGAAGTGGCACTCTCGAACCAAGCAGTGTAAACTTTGAAGAAAATAATGAGAAGCAACCTGTCAACTATGTTATCCCTCCTGGTATAAGTCGTGTTGTAGATCCTGGAAATGATCAACTGCTTCAAAATAATGAACAAAGTCTAGCACTTACGGTTCGCTCGCTCTCTTCAGGAGCAGCCAAGGCTGTATATAAGAATACAAATTTGGATTTGCGCAAATACAAGCATATTCAAATGTTTAGCCATGCAAATTCTCTTGCTGGTTCTCCCCCTGTTTCCAACGGGCAAATTAGTATATTCATTCGTTTAGGTTCTGATTATAAATCTAACTTCTACGAATATGAAATACCATTGACCGTTACGCAACCAAAACTATATCCAAACTCCAATGCCGGTGCACTTCAAGTATGGCCCGTAGAAAACATGCTGGATATAGACCTCACAACGCTTACTATGGTTAAACGTAATCGAAACAAACAGAAATCTTTGGGTTTAGCATCTTATGGGCAGCTCTATTCTGAATATGATACGAATAAGCCCGCCAATAAAATCAGTATTATGGGTAACCCAACATTAGGAGATATTCGCACAGTCATGATTGGTGTGCGCAATAATTCTCGTGATGTTCAAGATGTAGAAGTTTGGGCAAATGAATTACGTCTGCAAAACTTTAACAATAAGGGAGGATGGGCTGCACAAGCTGCACTTAACATTAAACTGTCAGACCTTGCAACTGTTGATCTCAGTAGCCACGTAGAAACAGAAGGCTTTGGCGGTATAGAGGAAAGTGTTTCACAACGTCGTGACAATAATCTCTACGAATACAATGTGACAACCAATGTCCAACTCGGGAAACTTCTTCCCGAGAAAGCAAAATTAAATGCTCCCTTGTATTATTCGTATTCAAAGGAAAAGACTGTGCCTCATTACAATCCTTTGGATTCAGATATGCCTATGGACGAAGCTCTGCGAGGTTTAACAACTAAAACAAAGAAAGAAGAACTAGAAGCTATTGCAGACAAGGTAGTAAAAAATAGAAACTTCTCACTAACTGGAGTCCGGTTTAATATAACAACACCCCATCATCCCATGCCGTACGATCCTGCAAACTTCTCTTTTTCCTATGCACATTCCAGTAGAGAAACAACAGGAGAAACTACCGCTTGGGAAAAAGATCAAAATTGGAAATGGAATATCAATTACAACTATTCACCCAATTATCGAACTTTTGAACCCTTCAAAAAGTTCATCAAAAGTCGCAGTCAATGGTGGCAAATCTTTAAACGGTTTGGGCTTAACTATCTTCCACAGAACATAGGATTCAATTCGGATATTACACGAGCATATTATGAATTGCAAGAACGCGACTTAGAGAATCTCGACAATCAATCTCTTCCACTTACCTGGAATTCAGATTTTCTGTGGAATCGTTCTTTCCAACTTCGCTGGGATCTCACAAAGAACCTACATCTAAATTTTAATTCAGGCACTAATGCAGAAATCGTACAACCTTATACAGCTGTAAATAAGGACCTGTACCCCGATCGATACCGTGCTTGGAAGGATTCTGTATGGCAAAGTCTTAGAGGATTCGGTACTCCACTCAACTATGCTCAAAGTTTTGATGTCTCTTGGCGGTTACCAATCAATCTCATACCTCTTTTTGATTGGCTTACTCTTGACGCGTCCTACAAGTCAAGCTATGCTTGGGTTCGTGGTACAGAATTAGAAGATGGAACTTCGTTAGGTAACACCATCAATATGGGTCGCGACATTAGTGCAAATGCACGACTCAACATGGAAACTCTTTATAATCATATCCCATTCCTAAAGAATGCTAATCGCAAATTCTCTGCATTAGGAAACTCCCGCCCTAACCAGCAATCTAAAAAGAATAATGAAAATAAACCTAAAAGTTTTGAACGCGAAATCCAACTGAAAACAGATACTACGGTAACCGTCCAGCATAACCAGAAAACAAAGAAATTCACGCTAACTGCACTATCAGAGGACGGTAGGCGTATAAAACTCCAGTATAAAATACTTGATGCTGATCGTATCTTAATCCTCACACGCGATAGTGCGAAGATCAAGTTAACAGTCACACCAAAGAAAAAAGCACAAGATAAAGCTTTTTACGACGTAGGCCAATATGTAGCGCGAGGTTTAATGATGGTCAGAAACGTTAGCGCCAACTATAGCAATAAATATAATATGAGTTTACCAGGATTCTTACCAAACATTGGTGACTTCTTCGGTCAAGCATCTAATAAAGGATTGCGTCCAGGTCTTGATTTTGCTTTTGGTTTAATAGATGATGACTATATTCGTCGAGTAGCCGATCGAAATTGGTTACTTATGTCTGACTCTATTATTACGCCTGCCACTACTAGTCTCACTGAAGATTGGCAATTCCGTGCGACACTTGAGCCTTTTCGTGATTTCAAAATAGATCTTACTGCGACTCGCAATACAAACCGAACTCGCAGCATACAATACATGTATAGTGGAATGCCAATAATTCAAACAGGCTCATTCACTCAAACCACAATATCGATTAATTCTGCCTTTGAAAGTTATGGAAATGCTCGTAATGGCTATAACAGTAAAACATTCCGCAAGTTCCTAGCCTCATTACCAGCATTTAGAGAACAGGTAGAATCACAATATATAGGTTCTACATACCCTAGTGGTAGTTCACTGAGCGGACAAACCTTCAACTCTGCAAATGGTACAGTAAATTCCTACTCCGCAGACGTAATGATTCCTGCATTCCTCAAGGCCTATACAGCTTCTTCAGATAGATTACAATTATTTCCTACTCTGCGTAAGATTCTTCCTAATTGGAGCATCAGCTATGGTGGTCTATCACGTCTCAATGCAATGAAGAAAGTTTTTAGAAGCTTCAATCTAAACCATTCTTATAAGAGTATCTTTAGTGTGGGAGCTTATAATTCCTATACATCATGGATGCAATACATGGGTCTACTCGGTTTCGTTAACGATGTTACAACAGGACTGCCAACGCCAAGTTCTCAATACGATATTGCTGTTGTTAGTCTCAATGAAAGCTTCTCTCCACTCATCGGTGTTGATATGACTTTCTTAAATAACCTTTCGGCACGTCTAGAACTGCGTAAAACTCGCGTAGTGGCGCTCTCTATGACCAATCAACAAATCAATGAGTCACGATCAAACGACATTGTTTTAGGTGTCGGGTACAAGGTTAATAATCTTAATCTCTTCCAGTCGAAGCGAACTATAAAAAGTAAGCATCGCCGTGGAACTGCAGGAAACAAAGAAAATACTCAGCAAACTACAGCGAATATCGGAGGATTTAGCAATGATCTTAACATCCGTTTTGATTTCTCATTTCGCAACCAAGCCGCACTTAATCGTGATATTCTCACGGGATTAACACAAGCAACCAGCGGGAACAAATCGTTGCAAATAAGTTTCACGGTTGACTATACTCTTTCTAAGTTCCTCACACTAACGGCCTACTATAATCGACAAACTAATAATCCATTACTCACGTCAAGTTCCTACCCAACAACAACTCAAGATTTCGGTCTAAGTTTTAAGTTCTTACTTAATCATTGATAATTGGATAAATAGCAACAATACTCAAAACTAGGAAAGAGTCACATTGTCCTTCTATTGTGAGACTTCTTTTGTTCTGTAAAATAGACAGAACTGAATGTTTCTTTCTATTTAATAGAATATTTTTCCACGTGCAAAAATATGCATCACAAAACGATTAAGGCAAAGATATTTATACATTCAACTATGATTAAATTTAAATCGTACAGACACTATTTCATAACACATAACAAACATAGCTCGAAAGGAGAATAAGAACAGGAGATATGGTCTCATAACTAAGACATCCATCGTTTGGCATAATGTTTGCAACAAAAGAAAACAAACAAATTATAACTATTATGCAAAAAGGAAATATTGGAATTACTACTGAGAACATATTCCCAGTCATCAAAAAGTTTCTTTACTCAGATCACGAAATCTTCCTTCGTGAAGTTGTTGCAAATGCAGTAGATGCCACACAAAAATTGAAAACACTTTCTGCAAAAGGTGATTTCAAAGGAGAATTAGGTGACTTAACTGTACGCATTAATTTAAACAAAGAAGCAGGAACTTTGACAATTTCAGATAAAGGTGTCGGTATGGATGCTGAAGAGATTGACAAATATATCAATCAAATTGCTTTCTCTGGTGCCACAGAGTTCTTAGATAAATATAAAGATGACGCAAATGCCATCATCGGCCATTTCGGATTGGGCTTCTATTCTACTTTTATGGTAAGTAAGCAGGTAGAAATCGTTACACGAAGCTATAAAGAAGACGCGCAAGCAGTGCGATGGATTTGCGATGGAACACCAAGCTATGAAATATCAGAGGCTGAAAAAGAAGAAAGAGGTACTGACATCATTCTACATATTGATGATGACTGTAAACAATTTCTAGAGAAGGGAGAAATACTACGATTATTAGGCAAATATTGTCGTTTCTTGCCCATACCTATAGCTTGTGGAAAAAAAACAGAATGGAAGGACGGCAAACAAGTTGATACAGAGGAGGACAATATAGTGAATGTTGTAGATCCTCTATGGATGAAACAGCCCGCTTCATTAAAAGAGGAGGACTATAAGAAATTCTACCATGACCTCTACCCTACTAATGATGATCCCTTGTTTTGGATTCACTTAAATGTAGACTTCCCTTTCCATCTCACCGGTGTACTCTATTTTCCAAAGATAAAGAGCAATCTTGATGTTCGACGCAATCAGATTCAGCTCTATTGTAACCAAGTGTATGTTACAGATCAGGTTGAAAATATCGTGCCTGACTTCTTGACACTACTACATGGCGTTATCGATTCACCAGATATTCCTCTCAACGTTAGTCGTAGCTACTTGCAGAGTGATGCCAATGTAAAGAAAATTTCTTCTTATATCACGAAGAAGGTTTCCGATCGGTTAAACCAGATATTCAAACACGACCGTAAAGATTTTGAAGAGAAATGGGACGATCTCAAACTTTTCATTCATTATGGAATGCTAGCAGAAACCGATTTCTATGATCGAGCTAAGGATTTTGCGTTACTAAAAGATACAGAAGGAAAATATTTCACCTATGAGGAATATAAGCAACTCATAACAGAGAATCAGACCGATAAAAACGGTCAACTCATTTATCTGTACGCTACCAACCTAGAAGAACAATACAGCTACATTGAAGCAGCGCACAATAAAGGATATAGCATTCTCTTGATGGACGGACAGTTAGATACTCCGCTAGTACAGATGCTCGAACAAAAATTTGAAAAGAGTAGCTTTTTACGTGTAGATGGAGACACCATCAACAAGCTCATTCAAAAAGACGATGCCGAAACTACAAAACTCTCAGCGGATGAAAATGAGAACATCTGTGAGGTATTCTCTGCTTTACTCCCCAAAATTGAAAAAACAGAGATTCAAATTGCAACAGAGGCTATGGGCGAAGATGCTTCACCTGTTGTTATCACGCAAAGCGAATACATGCGACGAATGAAAGAATCTGCACGATTCCAACCAGGTATGAGCTTCGCGGAAAATATGCCTAATATGCTCAACTTAGTGCTCAATACGGATCACAAGCTCATCAAAAATATTCTCAATAATATGGCTGAGCAGACAAAAGCAGAACTAGAACCTATTTCAAATGAATTAAAAGGCTTAGAAGCTCGTAAAGCGATTCTCGAACAACAAACTAAGGAGGTAAAACCTGAGGAGCTAACTGAAGAGCAGAAGAACGACAAGAAAACTTGCAACGAAGAGATTTCTGTTCAACATGGCAAGAAAGTCAACGTTCTAAAGACATACGCAGAAAAGAATCCAGTTATTTCTCAACTCATTGACCTAGCTCTCCTACAGAACGGTCTACTAAAAGGCGAAGCCTTGAGCAAATTCTTGAAAAGAAGTCTTGAGCTGATAAAATAATTAAGTCAACTTATCCAAAAAAGCAGGGAAGTCTACTAAAAACTTCCCTGTTTTTTTCTTTTCCCCATATTGTTTACAAGGGCCAGCTACATATAATATCAAATAGAATACTCCTATTTCTATATACAATAAGGAAAAAAATAAATAGGATAAAGATACAGAAAGATAGAATAAGAATATTCTAAAAGAAGCCCTTGTGATAACAATAATGTACCTTTGCAATTAGAAAATTTAGATTCAACACAGATATGAAACTTATACTTTTAACGCTTCTCTCATTCTTAGCCATCAACTGCAATGGTACACCCCAAAACAACACTAACTCTGAAAAGAAAGAGACAGAGAAAAATGCAAAGAAAACCACTTGCTCGATTAACACATACAATCTAACAAAGGTCGTCTTCTCGTCACAGGATTCCACAAAGATTGTAGAGTATCTCTCTAGTCCTGCAAAAGGAAATGACATTCTTTGGTTTGCAAGAAAATTCATCAACATTCCGTACGTAGCTTCTACACTAGAAATTGCAGATCCTGAACAGTTAGTTGTCAACCTAACTCAACTTGACTGCACAACTCTTGTGGAAACCGTACTAGCTCTGGCCATCACTCAGAGGGAAGGTGGAAAAACTTTTGAAGATTATTGCAAAAATCTTGAACTTATCCGATATAAAAATGGGAAAATGAATGGTTATCTCTCTAGAAATCATTACTTTTCATGGTGGATGCACGACAATATGAATAAAGATCTCATTAAAGATATTACTGACTCTAAGTATTTCACAGTAAATATTAATATACAGAACTACTATATGAGTCAAAACCCTTCAAAATATAAGTTCCTCAAAGCACATCCAGAATGGGTAGACAGCATTCGCACCATGGAAAAATCAGGAAACGGATCTGATGGAACATACCTACCTCAAAAAAACACTTATCTATCAAAAAAAGAACTACACGTTGTCCACGATGGTGATATCATTGCTATCGTTACAACAAAAAAAGGAATAGATTATTCTCATCTAGGTTTTGCAGTTTGGGGGAAAGATGGTAGGCTCCATCTACTCAATGCCTCTAGCATCCACCATAAAGTTGTAGAAGAACCTAAGACACTCTATCAATATCTAAAAGAACACCCGTCTAGCATTGGCATTCGTGTCCTGCGCTTAAAGTAAGAATAACAAGTCTGATTTACATAAAAAATAAAGATATTTACTCACTGAATATCAATAACTTGAAAAAGGACGGCAAAAAATCTTTAAAAAAAGAGAAGGAAATGCTTGGTAGTTTCCTCTAAAACTTATACCTTTGCACTCCTCAGTTGGTAGAGCAACTGACTCTTAATCAGTGGGTCCAGGGTTCGAATCCCTGGCGGTGTACAAAGGAGAGCAAATTTATTTGTTCTCCTTATTTTTATACCGTTACAAAAGTAAAAAGCCACCTTGCTTTGCAAAGTGGCTTCGCTATATAAGATATTCCTCCTCTTTAATTCTTCGTAACTTTCATTTGCTTATGCTCTGAAAAAGCAAGCCAAAACAAGAGAAGCACACACAGACTATACCCCGCAAAAATGAGCCAGCTCATCTTCCAGCCTGCAATCTTCTCAAGGCCACTCGCTGTACTAGGAAGATCGTAGACAAAATGATTGATAATCTGCTGAGCACCGAGAGTGCCAATTGTAGCACCTAATCCGTTGGTCATAATCATAAACAACCCCTGTGCAGAACTCCGAATACTAGAACTAGTGTTTCTATCAACAAACAAAGCTCCACTAATATTAAAGAAGTCGAAGGCCACACCATAAACAATCATAGAAAGTATAAACATCCAAACGCCACTCCCTGGATCTCCTATTCCAAAAAGTCCAAAACGGAAAACCCAAGCAGCCATTGCTATTAGCATAACGGTTTTGATTCCAAAACGCTTCATAAAAAAAGGTATCAGCAAAATACAACACGTCTCACTGATTTGAGAAATAGAAATAAGAATATTCGCGTGCTGTGCTCCAAATGTATCTGTAAATTCAGGCAATTGACCATAAGTCTGAATATAAGGATTCGCAAAACCATTAGTTATTTGTAAAGAAACACCTAAAAGCATTGAGAAAATGAAAAATATAGCCATTCGCTTCTGTTTGAAGAGATAGAAAGCATTCAAACCTAAAGCCTCTACAATCGACTTTTTCTCTTCGCCCTTACTAGTAGGACAAGCTGGAAGAGACTGGGCGTAGAGAGCTAGAACTAAACCCAATCCGGCACTAACTAAGAATTGATTACTCGTATTTTGAAAACCCAATAAATCCACGCTGACCATCGTACAGATAAAACCGATTGTTCCAAAAACACGAATGGGCGGAAAATCGCGAATAGTATCCATCCCAGCATTTGTCAAACCTGTAAAAGCCACACTATTGGATAATGCCAATGTTGGCATATAAAAAGCAACGCTGATTGAATAAAGGCCAAACAATATCGGCATTTGCACATTCCCCGCTGATCCTAAACCATAGAAACCTGTTGCTCCCATAAAAATAGCAGCTATCAAATGACATAAACCAAGGAGGCGCTGAGCTGGAATCCAACGGTCTGCAATGATTCCCATGAGACCTGGCATAAATATAGAGACAACTCCTTGCACTGCATAGAACCACGCGATATCACGCGCAAGACCTACATTAACTAAATAACTGCCCATGGAGGTCAAATAGGATCCCCAAACGGCAAATTCCAAGAAATTCATCACGACAAAGCGTGATTTCAAAGCAAGATTATTATTCATGATGGTGGTAATTATTTTTTCTATTGATAGATTTCAATGCTTTACATAATTGTCTATACGAAACCCTAGTTACAAAGGTTTTTCGTATGATTCGCTTTGAATCTGCTATATATATACGAGGAATACCAAATCGAGCAAACTGATTATAAAGGTTCCTATCAGTTTGTACCACAAACGGCATAGTAAAATGATGGAGTTTCCAGTAGTGAATTATCTCTTCCTCAGACTGATATTCCCCTTTAAAATCACGACTGACACACACGAGCTGAAGGTCATGAGAATGGTGGGCATAAAACTTTTGTATCACAGGTAATTCGTTCTTACAGTCGGAACAATTAGTATTGAAAAATACGATAACAAAGGTTTTCTCTTTATCTCCGAAAGAACTTGTCACATCATCTTTCTGTATCGATAAAGAAAATGAAGGAAGCATATCTCCCTCTTTCAGAACTTCACCGGTATCATGATCTATAGAATCACCAAAAGCAGGAGAAATGCCTGAAAAGGACATAATTGCTATAAAGAGTACTGCTAATAATCGATACATATAGTTTCAAACATATAGACTTTCATACAATCTGGCTACGCTATTTCGTAGCAAATGTAATGGAAAGTCTCTAACGGACAAAACAAAAACCTTGAATTTCCTTTGCAATCTCTAGGCTTTACCGTACTTTTGTGTTTGCAATAATGATAACATTTCAATGAAAGAAGTACACTTATTTTATGCTCCAGATATCGAACAGACACAAGAACTCCCTGCAGAGGAAGCTGTACATGCCATTCGAGTACTTCGACTAAAAGAAGGAGAAGAGCTACTCATCACTGACGGGAAAGGAACTTTCTACGATGCAGAGCTTTCGCTTGCTTCTCAAAAACATTGTAAAATCAAAATCAGTAATGCTCATCCTGAAAAAAAACTTTGGAAAGGAAGCATACATTTAGTTGTTGCTCCAACCAAGAGTATTGACCGCATAGAATGGCTGGTAGAAAAGGCAACAGAAATAGGCGTAGACAAAATTTCGTTTCTAAATTGCGACAATTCGGAGCGACATATTATCAAATCCGAACGCATTGAAAAGATTGTTATTGCTGCAATGAAACAGAGCCATAAAGCAACAAAGCCTGTGATTGAAGAAATGATGAATTTTGATAAGTTTATCAAAAAACCGTTCAAAGGACAACGTTTTATTGCTCACTGTTATCTTGAATCAGATATAAGCAAATCTACAGAAAAACCTTTCCTGGGCGAAATTGTTAATAGCGAGGAAGACACACAAGTCCTTGTCGGCCCAGAAGGCGACTTCAGTATTGATGAAGTAAGAAAGGCGATCAATGCAGGTTTCCAATCTATTTCGCTGGGAGAAAGTCGGTTACGAACAGAAACTGCCGCCCTTGTTGCCGTACACCTTATGTATTTAGCAAAAAGATTATGAAAAAGCCATCTAAAGAACTCTTCACGCACATTATCTTACCTTTTGTTGCGTTAGCTATCGTTGTTGTCGGAATCTACTACTGCTTCTTTGCTCCAAAATCCTATGAAGATTGTATTCCAGATGAGGCCAAAGCCGTTGTACAAATAGAAACTCAAAAAGCGCAAGAGATCGTATCTTCTCTTGCAGAGTATTGGGGAATCCAAGCAAGTGGGATAAACCTCACTAAGCCTTTGTATGCTTTTATCACACCTAATGAATACATTGGCTTTGTTGCGCAAGTGAAAAATGAGCAGGAGATTGCAGCAAACATTCAGCGCTTATTTAAGGAACACAAGTGCATGGCGCCAAGAAAAAATAATGACTTAAACTGGACTTGGCTCAACGCGGGCTGGCAAATGGCGTGGAATAGTCAGACCTTAATAATACTTGGTCCCGGAACTATCCAAGAGCAAGATATGCTCACACAGACTATTTCGAAACTCTTTGATTTTCGAAGCAGCGATAGTTTTATTCATACAGATAAGTACACTACAATGAATCAGCAGGAAGGAGACATCAAAATCTTCTCTACTCTTGATGCATTCCCCACTCCTTTCAACCTTCTATTCCGACTTGATGTACCTTCGGATATAGATCCCACAGCCTTCAACCTTTTTGCTGGCGTACACTTAGGCAAGACTACACAAATGATTGGAGAGATAACTTGTGATGAAAAAGAAACACTAGCAGCTTATGAAGCTTTTGAGCGCCAAAACTCGCCTATTTCTCAAGTGCATCCTAGCTATATTTCAGAAAACAGCCTTTTCTTCCTCGCCTCTTGGACAAAAGGAAATCACCTATTTGAGCTTTTGCGACAAGATGCTACATTCAACCAAGTATTACAGGGACTAAATCGAACGATCGAAGCAAATTCTCTGTTGCAAAACATCAATGGCAATACATCCTTACTCATTACGCATCTTAGCAAAGACATGACACCGACCTTCTCTTTACAAGCGGAAACCAGCAATAAGAACTTGATGACTAATGCCGCCTCTTGGATTGAAAAGGCTAAGCAACAAAATGGTGTAACGCTCACAAAAACAGGAAACACCTATTGTTTAAAGTCAAAGGAAAAAGAACTTTTCTTTGGACAAAATAAAAATCTATTATTCTTCAAATCCAATCACTCAATTGATTCAGATAAAGGAAAAGACATAGCAAATGAAGCCATAGGCTGTCGGCAGTATTTTCGTGTCAATCTGAAGGAGCTATTGCAGCAGCCCTGCGTAACTGGAGCTACAAAAGACTTTTTTGCGACGCTCTTTAAGGGTCATACAACATTAACCTACAAAGCATTGGAAAAACGGAGAGTAACATTAGAGATAATATAATATTCTCACAAATGAAGACTATAAAACTAAACAATGTCCTTCCTCATGTTTTTTCTCAACGTACAGACCTCAAAAGTGAAGTTTGGAAACATGAATTATCTTTTGAAAAAGGACAGCTTTATCTTGTAGAAGCGATGTCGGGCACAGGAAAATCGACACTTTGCTCTTATATCCTAGGTTATCGGCATGACTTTTCGGGACAGCTTACCTTTGACGGCAAAGACACTCGGCAGTTTAGCGTATCTAATTGGGTAGACCTTCGCAAAAAACATATCAGTCATTTATTCCAAGAATTACGGTTATTCTCCGAATTAACAGCCATGGAAAATGTACAGATAAAAAATAGGCTAACAAACTTTAAAAGCGAAAAACAGATCAAAGAATGGTTTGAAATACTTGATATTCCCGATAAAATAAATGAAAAAATTGGACGTATGAGTTTTGGACAGCAACAGCGAGTAGCTTTAATCAGAGCTCTTGTCCAGCCCTTTGATTTTATCCTTGCAGACGAGCCTATCAGCCATCTTGATGATCATAACTCAACTATTATGGGAGAGATTATAATGAAGGAAGTACGCGAACAAGGGGCAGGAGCCATTATTACCAGTATAGGTAAACACATGCAACTAAATTACGATAAGACATTTAAATTGTAAGCTATGGATTTAGTATGGAAACTTCTTCGCCAGCATATTAGTCTTAGCCAGTTGGCTGGCTTCTTTTTTGCGAATCTTTTTGGAATGTGGATTGTGATGCTTGGTATTCAATTCTATAAAGATGTAATTCCTCTATTCAATCAAGATGATAGTTTTATTAATGCAAATTATCTTGTCCTATCTAAACATATCACAACAGTTGGGACACTTAGCGGACGTGGAAATTCTTTCAGCGAAAACGAAATAAGGGATATTGAAAAACAACCCTTTGCTAAACGTGCAGCTCCTTTTACTACCTCACAATATAAAGTAAGCGCAGCTATGAGCATGAATGGCACTGCTCCATTCCTAACTGATATGTTCTTTGAGGCTGTCCCCGATAATTTCGTAGATACTCCTAAAGAAGCATGGATTTATAAACCTGGAGATACAGAGGTACCAATTATCATGCCACGTACTTACATTGCATTATACAACTTTGGCTTTGCGCAGAGCCGTGGTTTACCCAAAGTGAGCGATGGACTTGTCGGACTTATCAATATGCAGATATATATCAACGCTAATGGGCAACACGCACAATTCAAAGGCAAGATTCTTGGTTTCTCTAACAGAATCAACACCATCCTTGTTCCTAAAGCGTTCATAGACTGGAGCAATGAAAAATTTGAACCAGGAAAGACGGAAGATCCTTCTCGCGTTATCGTGGAAGTTCACACTCCAACGGACGAAGGTATTGCTAAATACATGCAAAAAAAAGGTTACGATGTAGAAGATAATAAGTTAGATGCAGGCAAAGCTACTTATTTTTTAAAAGTCATTATTAGTCTTGTCATGCTCGTTGGACTGCTCGTGAGTATCTTGAGTTTCTATATTCTGATGCTTAGTATTTATTTACTTGTTCAGAAGAACAATACAAAAGTAGAAAACTTATTACTCATCGGCTATAGTCCGCAACAAGTTAGCAAGCCTTATCAGATGCTCACATTGGGCATGAATGCAGCAGTCCTCATCTTTGCTTTCATTTTACTCCTTGTATGCCGTAATTATTATATGGGAATGATAGAACTCATCTTCCCTCAAGTACATTCTCAAACATTACTCCCAGCCGTTCTCACAGGGCTCTCCATTTTCTGTTTAGTAAGTATTATCAACTCATTAGCCATTAGAAGAAAGATTCTAAAAATTTGGTATCGTAAAGATTAAACAACTATATGCAACAGCTCGTTCAACTCTATAAACAATACGCGGGGAAAACTCCTGTTTCATGTGAGCCATTAGCACAAGCTGGTAGTAACCGCAAATACTTTCGCTTAACAGCCGATGATGGAACAACCTGTATCGGAGTTATTGGTACATCGAAAAGAGAGAATCATAGTTTTTTATACCTCGCACGACATTTCAAGGAGAAAAATCTTCCAGTCCCCGAAGTCTATGCTGTCTCAGAAGACGAAAGCAGATACTTGCAAGAAGATTTGGGAAACACCTCCTTATTTTCAGCTTTACAGCAAGGACGAGAGGCCAATGGCAACTACAATCAAGAAGAAGTAGAACTAATTAAAAGAACTATCAAAATACTTCCTCACTTCCAAATCAGAGGGAATGAAGGCTTAGATTATACTCAACTCATTGCTCCTACTCACTTTGATGTAGAGACAGTAATGTTTGACTTAAACTATTTCAAATACTGCTTTCTAAAAACCACGGACATCGATTTTGATGAAGTCTTATTACAACACGACTTAGAACAGTTTGCTAGAGACCTTTGCTGCGATTCTCCACATTTTTTCCTATATCGTGATTTCCAAGCGCGCAATGTGATGCTCAAAGAAGGTCAGCCTTACTTTATCGATTTTCAAGGAGGTAAGGCTGGTCCACTACAATATGATATTTCGTCTTTTCTTTGGCAAGCCTCGGCAAAATATGGAACAGAACTTCGCAAAAATATCATTAAAACATATCTTGAAGAATTACAACACATTGCTCCTGAAATCGCCAAAGGCTACTCGGAACAACTCCCACAATTCATTCTTTTCCGCCAACTACAGGTGCTTGGAGCATATGGGCTGCGCGGACTTTTTGAACATAAGCAACATTTCCTACAAAGTATTCCTCTAGCTCTCAAGAATCTGCGCACGTTAATCGAGAATGGTACAGCAAAAAAATATAAGCACCTCAATAAAACCTTGTATCGCTTAACAGATTTACCAGTATATAACAAACTTCATGAGGAGACAAAAGTTTCTCAAAGCAGACTTGTCGTAAGTGTGTGGAGCTTTAGCTATAAAAAAGGTCTACCAGTTGATGATAGTGGAAATGGTGGTGGCTATTATTTTGATTGTAGATCTACACACAATCCTGGTCGCTATGAACGTTACAAACAACTCACAGGATTGGATGCCCCCGTAATACAGTTCCTTGAAGAGGACGGAGAAATCCTAGCTTTTTTAGAACACGTATATGAACTGATCGACTTTCATGTAAATCGATATATTGAGCGTAATTTTACTCATCTTATGATCTGCTTCGGTTGCACGGGTGGACAACATCGTAGTGTCTACTCTGCACAGCACGTTGCAGAACATCTCCATAAGAGGTTCGCTGTTGAAGTACACCTCTGCCACAGAGAGCAAGGAATCACGCAAATACTGAAATAACTAATCCTAAAATATAAAAATTTCAAGTAGAAAACAATATACACAAAGAAGAGAGCGTTTATTAGACATATGAGAAGATTCATAATTGCTTTATTCCTTTGCCTAATAGCTCTCCCCTCCTTTGCCCGTCGCACAAAAATTTTTGGTACAGTAAAGGACGAGAGTGGGAGTCCTGTTGAGATGGCCAATGTTAGAATTAAAGGTTTACCAATTCTAACCATGACAGACTTAAAGGGATTCTACACAATATACTGTGAAAGTGCTGATTCCATAGAAGTTATATATTCACAAATAGGCTACGGAAGTCGCCGTCGTCTCTTGCGTAATCCAGGAGACTCTGTACGTCTGGATATCGTCCTTCACAATAGTGTGGATTACGAACTCGGAGGTGCAACCGTGTTAGGACAAAAACGTGAAGCTACTACCGAGCAGCGTATTTCGACAGAAGCTCTAAAGAATACTCCTTCAACAACAGGGAATGGTGTAGAGGAACTCATACAGTCGCAAGCAGGAGTTTCTACTCACAGCGAACTCTCTTCGCAATACAATGTGCGAGGCGGTTCTTTTGACGAGAATGTCGTTTATTTGAATGGCATAGAAATTTATCGTCCCCTACTCGTACGATCTGGACAACAGGAGGGATTATCAATTATTAATCCAGATATGGTGGAGCGCATAGCTTTTAGTAGCGGAGGTTTTGAAGCACGCTATGGTGATAAGATGTCATCTGTTCTCGACATCACCTACAAACATCCCGAGAAGTTTGAAGCAAAAATCAATACTTCACTTTTAGGAGCTGGAGCATACTTTGGTTGGGGAAATAAGCACATGGACTTCATGACTTCTGTTCGCTACAAAACCACTCGCCACCTTTTGGGATCTATGGACACGCAAGGTGAATATCAGCCAAACTTCTTAGATTATCAAGGTGCTTTTTCTTGGCGTCCCTCGCGAAAGTGGACTATTGATTTACTGGGAAATATCTCCGATAACAGTTATAATTTCTACCCCAAGAATCGTGAGACATCTTTTGGTACATTAAATGATCCTAAAACCTTTACTGTCTATTTTGATGGTAAAGAAAAGGACCGTTTCCGTACGTTCTTTGGTGCGGCCACCATTACGCGCCACCTCTCCCCCGAGGCATTCCTTGCACTTCAAATGTCTACCTTCTCAACCTTGGAACATGAGAACTACGATATTCAAGGAGAATACTGGTTACAAGAAGCAACTTCACAAGAACAGTTGGGAGTAGGAACATACATGGAACATGCTCGAAACCGACTTAAAGCAAATGTTTACAATGTTGGGCTTCGCTTCCGCACAAAGACAGCTAAGGCTGGCAACACATTGAATAGTCACACCTTACAAGTGGGGTTAAACTGGCTGAACGAACGTATTAAAGAAAATAGTCGCGAATGGGAAATGCGTGACTCTATGGGCTATAGCCTCCCCTACGACGAAAAAGCTCTGCGCCTCATCTACAGTCTGAAATCTGTAAACGAGATCCATACAAATAGATTTGAAGCTTTCGCGCAAGACTCTTGGCGATTCAACACAAAAGCCGGGCTTTTCAATTTCACTTATGGAGTGCGCTTCAACTATTGGGACTGGAACAAAGAGTCTCTCATATCGCCACGCGCAAGTATCGGCTTTCTCCCTGCTTCAAACGACCATTGGACCTTGCGCTTTGCCACGGGGCTCTACTATCAAGCACCTTTCTTCAAGGAACTTCGCGATACAACTCTGACAAACGGTATTGCTACAGTAAGAATGAATCGCAACATCAAAGCTCAACGATCCATCCATTTTGTGTTGGGAGCAGACTACGCGTTCAGAATGATGGATCGTCCTTTCCGATTTACGGCTGAAACTTACTATAAGGCGCTCACTAATCTCAATCCTTACAGCATCAATAATGTTCGTGTAGTCTACTATGGTCGCAATATCGCATCTGGATATGCAGCAGGATTAGATTTTAAACTTTTTGGAGAATTCGTTCCTGGAACTGATAGTTGGCTGACTTTTTCTCTCATGAAAACACAAGAGAAAGTAGACGGACAATGGCTGCCTCGGCCTACTGATCAACGCTACAATTTCTCAGCTTTCTTCACTGACTATTTCCCAGGAAGTACGCGTTGGCGTGCTACACTAAAGATGGCTTTTGCTGGGGGGCTTCCCTTTGGTCCTCCTCACACAGGTCGGAATTTTCAAACCTTCCGTTCACCTGCATATAAACGTGTAGACCTTGGACTCTCCTATCGTATGCCTCTCCGCTGGCAACGACAACAAGAAGCTGGAATAGAAACGGCACGACGGCATCTCTTCAAAAACATTTGGATAGGTATAGATTGTTTCAACCTCTTAGGTATCGACAACGTAAATTCTTACTATTGGGTAACAGATATTACCAACACACAATATGCCGTACCCAATTATCTCACGGGCAGACAAATTTCCGTGCGGTTCAGCATTGAATTCTAATTGAACACCTACCTCAAAATATGAGAACCAAACTTTTTATCCGTAATATCTACATCCCAGATATTGCGGATAAATTGTTTCTAAGAAAAAGAAAGCTCACTTTTAGAAAGAGCAAAAAAGACACGCAAGAACTTGTGTAAAACTTTAGATATTTCATACGAGAAGATAAAAGAATATTATAAATAAATTTCAAAATTTATTCTTCCATGAATCGTATCAAATTAAACTCAACCATCAAGGAATAAAAAGAGTATAGATGTAAAGTACCACTACAATAAGAAAATTTAGAGGTTCCAAAGGAGAACTAAAAAATACAATAAAGATATTTGGAAAAACTATATTCTAACTTATAACTGTACCTATTTTTACGCAATCATCACACATATCTTGTCTTCTTTCTTCAGAAAAGAAGTGAGTTTTCAGTAAACAAAGCACTTTGCAGAAAATATTAATAACTCTTACGAGCAAAATTCACAAAACACTTCGCTAGATTGAGAAACATATATATCAACAAACAATATAAAACTAAAGCCTCAAAAATTCAAGAAAAAGAAATCTCCTATTTTTACACAATCTTCAGGTTGAGAGCTCTAGATTAGAAACACACAAAAGCCCCAGATGAAAAGGAAACAAGGGATTTCACTGTTCAATGATTCACTTTCCACAAAAGGAATAGAAAATAAGAATAGAAATATAACAAATTTGCCGCATTGCAAAAGTTATCACTAACTTTGCAAATAATGTATACAAGACTGATGAATATGAATAGACTTATACTCGGCGTCCTCCTTTTTGCTTGGTTCCCCTTTTATAGTGCAGCTCAAGCTCCAGTGCGCACGGAGAAGCAAAAAATTGAACGTATTGGCAAAATCTATTCTGATTCTCTACAACAGCTGAAAACGTTCTACAACGACTGGAAATATGAAGAGGCTGATACATTGTCAAATCCCTACTATTTCCGCTTATTTGCCAGCCCAACTTTCTATGAGAAAGCTGTCAAAGAACTCTTTTCTCTATCTACGCCAGAGGATGATTATCGAGCCATACTGGAAAGTAAGGCTTTAATCTCTGTGTATGCTCAAAGGCCATGGCTTATTCAGAATCTAAACGATACTATAAGAAGCTCAACTCCAAGTTCCTATGAGCAAATTATAAAGCCCAATGTACAACTGTCCAAACAGGTAGAGGAAAAAACAAACGAAGAATTTAATCTTCAGAATTTAGACATCGTAGTACATCGTCCCTCCTTTTGGACTTTTCGTGCAAATGTTTCATTCCAGTTGATGCAGAACTACGTCTCCGACAATTGGTATAAAGGCGGAGAAAGTAATCATTCGTTCTTAACGACGTTGAACGTACAAGCCAATTTCGATAATAAACAGAAAATCACATTCAACAATTATCTAGAAATGAAGTTTGGGCTTCAGAGTTCAAATTCTGATACTGAACATCGATATAAGACCAATACTGACCTTCTCCGCCTCACCAACGAATTGGGTATTAAAGCGTCAAAACATTGGTATTATTCAGCCATGCTTCAAAGTTGGACGCAATTCTATCGCAGCTATAAGAAAAACGAAAAAAGAGTGCGTTCCGACTTTATGTCACCTTTTGAAGGTCTATTCACGTTGGGTATGAAATATTCTCTTCATACAAAAAATAATCGCTTTAACGTGAACGCCAATCTATCTCCTTTTGCTTGTGACTTCAAGTATGTAAGTCGAATGGGACTAGCCCCTTCCTTTGGGGTAAAGCCAAATCATCACACACGCTTTGATTATGGTTCGAACATAACGATAACGGCAAAATGGACTCCTTGGAAAAATGTCACCTGGGATAGTCGTCTCTTCTACTACACTAATTATAAGTACGCGCAAATAGAATGGGAGAACACTATATATCTAAGAATCAACCGATTCCTTTCCACCAAGCTTTTTCTCTATCCACGCTTCGATGACAACGTTCGGAGAAAAGATAGTGGAAGTTATTTCCAATTTAATGAATTCCTTTCTGTCGGTATAGACTATTCTTTCTAACGTTAGTTCCACGATCTCTTTTGCATAGAGGAACTACACAGCAGAGAATCAGTATTTTATATTTCTCCTCCAACTCCAGCCACACAGGACATTTATCATGATTGATCAAAGCACGATACAAAAAGTTCTAGACGCAACAGATATTGTTGATGTTGTTAAAGAATTTGTAACACTCCATAAAGCTGGAGTTAACTACAAAGGCCTTTGCCCCTTCCATAACGAGAAAACGCCTTCATTCGTTGTTTCTCCTGCAAAACAAATCTGTAAATGTTATGGCTGTGGCAAAGGTGGAAATGCTCTCCATTTTTTGATGGAAATGGAACAACTCACCTATCCCGAAGCTATCAAATGGTTAGGAAAGAAATACGGTATAGAGATCCGCGAAAAAGAGATGACCGACAAGGACCGTCAAGCACAGACCGAGCGAGAAAGTCTTTTTATCATCAATGAGTGGGCACGCAACTATTTTGAAAATAATCTACATGAATCGGCCGATGGTCTTGCAATCGGATTGGCTTATTTCCGTCAACGCGGTCTTCGTGATGATATCATCCGAAAGTTCCATTTAGGGTATTCACTTGTGGACAAAGACTCCCTTTACCAAGCGGCTATCTCTAAAGGTTTTAATTCTGAATTACTCATCAAGACGGGACTTTGCTTCAAAACAGATGATGGAAAAGTCTTGGACAGGTATCATGGACGTGTCATTTATCCTGTCCACAGCATTTCGGGAAAAGTTGTTGCCTTCGGCGGACGTATTCTCACACAGAACAAGAATGTAGGGAAATACGTAAACTCACCTGAATCGGAGATTTATAGTAAATCTCACGAACTTTATGGACTTTATGAAGCTAAAAGAGCTATTGTCCAAGAAAACAGTTGTTTTCTTGTAGAGGGCTATATGGATGTTATCTCTATGCACCAAAGCGGTGTAGAGAACGTAGTTGCATCTAGTGGTACTTCACTCACAGAAGGACAAATCCGTTTGCTCCATCGCTTCACAAATAACATCACTGTACTCTATGATGGAGACAATGCAGGTATTCATGCAAGTTTGCGAGGCATTGATATGCTCCTTTCTGAGGGATTGAACATAAAAGTACTTTTGCTTCCAGAAGGAGAGGATCCTGATAGCTTCGCGCAAAAATATGGTGCATCCAAATTTCAGGGATACATAAAAGAAAACCAAGTAGACTTTATCCGCTTTAAGACAGATCTTCTGATGAAAGATGTTGGAAACGATCCAATAAAGCGCGCAAACTTTATTTCTGAAATTATCCACAGTATCAGTCTGATTCCTGAAGGTATTATTCGCCAGATGTATTCGCGAGAATGCGCGCAAATGATACACGTTAGCGAAGAGATGATTCTGTCTGAAGTAGCCAAAATCCGCAGAGAAACTACAACCCAGGTTCAAGAAAAAGATGAACGTCAACGCGAGCGGGAACTTCAAGAAGAGGAGAAACAGCGCAAAGAAGATCTACAAATACAATCGCGCAATAAAGTGGCTCAAATGGAACGTCTGCTCATCAGGGATATTATCCGACATGGTGAACAACCTCTTTTTGAATCTGAAGGTGTTCAGTATAGCGTGACAAGCTATATCTGTGAAGATTTGAAGAATGATAGTTTGAAAATGCAAAATCAACATTATCAGCACATCCTTTCAGAAGCCGAACGTCATGTTTCTGAAGAAAATTGGCATTCGCTCCCTTTTTTTCTTAACAATCCTGAAGAATCCATAAGTATGCTTGCAGCAGAACTCTCAACAGACAAGAATGAACTCTGCACCAATAATCGCATACAATATGGGGAAGATACTGACCATCTAGCCGATCGTATCCCACAACTTCTCAATGACTATAAAATGGCTCTTATAGAGGCAGAACTCGAAACTGCACATAAAGAATTGGCAGAAATATACAAGAGTGGCGATCTCCCAAAGGTGCTGGAATACATGAAAAAGATTAAAGAACTTGATGAGCTTCATAAAGCCATAGGAGAAGCCACACAACGCATTATCACACTAAAATAAAATCAACAGTAATAAAACCAAAGGAACAAATAAATCTCTTATTGTTTCTACTGAAAGTACTGATAAAAGAACAGAGCAGCCATACTTCCTCAGAAGTAAAAGGTTGCTCTGTCTTATTACATCTCTAGAAACGAGCGTAAACTTGTAGCTCGGCCGTATTATAATACTTATCTCGAATGGTTCGATTGTTTGTCAGATAATAGTTGAACTGGAGCATAAAATTCTTTGCTAATCGCCAATTAGCTGCAAGGCCATAATTAGCAACTAGATTATTCCATTGCTTTGCTTCCCTATAGCAATCCCAACGACAGTAAAGTTTAAGATTCTTCGTAACGGGGGCACCAACAGTAGCATACCACGAATCGGCACGTTCAGAAGCCAGGCGATTAGTTACTACACCACCAACAGAATGGCCGTATTCGCCACGCACAACCCAGTCATGTTCATAGTCTATACCCGCAGACCATCGTACTCGCTTCACTCTTTTCAGACTAAGAGGATCAGTTGCCTTATAATTCTCGTTGGTATATTTACCACTCCAACCAAACCAACCAATACGCAGATTCTTGCAAGGATTTACCCAAAGGCCTCCGATGATATCTTTGAAATTATCCTTATCAGAATGGTTTATTCCTTGCCCATTAAAGAGTCCCACTTGATAATGAAACCAATGACGACCATCTTTTGCTGCCAACAAATCACCTTGTATCTGCAAACCTACATCACGGCCACCGGACTTATGTGCTCCATTACGATCGACAGAGATTCCTGCCAATTGATTAGACAACTGTGAGAATACTCCCCACCCTATCTCCCAAGGGCTCATTGGATTCTCAAATGTAAAGCCGCGCTTGAACTGGCCCAGTTTTACTCGGAGCTCCTTCCAATGCTGCCACTCAACGAAAGCATCGAGTACACGCGGACCATTATCCTGTTTGGGCTGTCCACTTGCTTCCAACTGTATGCGATAGAAGAAATCCTTAAAAGCATAACCGTTCATATAGAGACGAATGAGACGCAAGTCAAAACCAGTGTGCGTCTTGTCGGATTGATCCGTCACTGTGGCTTTGCCTACAACATAACCTCCAAATTTAAAACTTGGGTCGAATGCTGCCATAAACTTTGATTTGTTCTCAGAAGCAGAAGCTTTAGCACCCAATTTGAGCGTTTCTTTTACTTCGCTGAGACTATGTCCCTCCGCACTAGAATGCAACATACTATCTGCGAAAACAGATATGGGCATATTGGATACAGGGATATCTGTTCCGGCAGCATTCGCTACAGAAGCGAACAGTGCCATACCACAAAAGGTGGACAAGAGTAGTTTACTCATGATTTTCATATTTGATTTACATTACGCTTACAAAATTAAGAATGTTTTTGAAGACATAAACAAACTTTCATGTTTTTATAATGCAAATTTTATCAAATCTCATTCAGTGCTACAATCGAACAACGATAGGGCTAAAAGATTTCTGCATGAATTGCCTCAGACTGCTGCGTACAACAAAAAACAAAGTGGAGCTTGCAATATACAGATTATTCACTCATTTAAAAGGTTTTAGGATACGATTACTTTGCTCTCCCATGCTTTTCCCGTAACTTTGCAGAACATTAAAAGAGAGATATATAAATTAGATATGACTATCAGAAATTCACTCGCAACCTTGGCTCTTCTCACAGGGATAACAGCTCAAGCTCTGCCTCTACGCCCAGAATTCTTACCTAAAAATGAACTAGTACAGGACAGCAAAAACAATGTACAGTACATCAATTTCGGAAACTTTGACCAATGGATCACTCGCAATATTGAAGAAAGTAGCATTATTGGAGGGCAAACAAGACAGGTTTATGCCATTGGTCCCACATCTGTGATTAATGGTCGCACACCATACTTAGGAACAGGTGGCTCTCCTTGGGCAACTTCAAACGTTATGGCACATGTCAGCGGTATCTACAAGACTAATGTAAGCGTATTTAAGCAAGCACGCCCAGGACATGGTTATTGTGCAAAACTTTATACTCATCTCGAACAAGTAAAGGTTCTCGGCATCGTAAACATTAAAGTCTTGGCGGCAGGAAGTATTTACTTAGGACAAATGATGGAACCCATTACCAGTTCGTCTAATCCTATGAAATATTTGAACTGTGGCATTAGATACTCTCATAGACCTAAGGCTATCATGTTTGATTATGCCACTAAATTAATGCCGGGTGATCGCATTCGCCAAACGGGCTTCGGGGGAGCCAAGACTATTGCTGGTCGAGACCTGGCAGATTGTGTTGTTTATTTGCAGAAGCGTTGGGAAGATGCAAAAGGCAATGTCTATGCAAAACGTATTGGCACAATGGTTCACTACTTCACACAAACAACCAACTGGGTGAACAACCAAGAGTTTACTATCCATTATGGAAATATTACAACACAACCATTTTACAAAAGTTACATGGGGCTGAATTCTCAATTTTACATGAAGAACTCAAAAGGTAAGATGGTGCCTATCAAAGAAATTGAATGGGGAACAAGTGATGATACTCCTACACACCTTATTGTAAAATTTGACTCAAGTAATGGTGGAGCCTATACAGGTACAGTTGGCAACACTCTTTGGGTTGACAATGTGCGCTTAGTCTACTAGATTTTTAGTACAGCAATAATAAATGGGGAGGAAGGATTTCTTAAACCAAAATATAGTTTAAGAAGTTCTTCCTTTCCTTTTTGTTTTTTAAGCATAAGATACAAGCACCTTAGACCACACAAACGCCTAACTATCAAGCTCATAATCTATTCTAAAATATAATAAGGAGGCTTATATGACAAAAAGAGACCTAAAATCTCTTGTACTCCCTTTATTTACTATAGTTTTGGGCAAAAACTTTTCGATGACAAAAAATCTGCTTTCGTT